>JAABUK010002214.1_pt1 | contig 35421 bp, 43 predicted proteins | sample 5559141 | NCBI WGS metagenome assembly JAABUK01 (sample SAMN10711869, study PRJNA513367) | rock metagenome | isolation source: Antarctica rocks | place: Antarctica: Victoria Land, Pudding Butte nord | collected 2016-01-03
CCGAGACGTTATGGCTCTTGCGAATAAAGGTACTCATGCTCTACGATAACACGAAAGCAACGCCGAAGCAACAGGAAGCTCCCAGCGGAGCAAGCTCCGGGGCATTAAACCCCAAAAGAGTAAAAATCCAGAACAAATTGGCCCACGGGATGCTGAAACCGGAACTTCAGCCCGCCCAGCTTTTGCCCGGATAGCGCCTCCCAGAGCCGTGCCTCCGCCGGGGTCGTATTGCGCCGCATCTCCCATGCCCGCCGGTGCAGTTCCGGCGATGCGCCTCGCACCTGCCCCGTTCGCTTGCCTTCCCTCGTTCGATTGCTCTCCATAGCTGTCTCTCCTGTTGTTTCTTTCTGCCTCGGATGGCCCCCCCGCCCCCAATTCAGGGGGAGCCAGAGAGTTAGGAGGGGGCTTGTTCTAATTGTCCGGTTCTTTTTCCTAATCCGGTTCTTTTTCCTAATCCGGTTCCCCCAGAATTGGGGGTTAGGGGGTCCTAGTCCGGCTCCTCATTAAGAAAAGCCCCCGGATCGCCCCCCCGCCCCCAATTCTGGGGGAGTTAGAGTAGGAGAAGGAGCCGGAGAGTTAGGATTTGGCCCCTCTGTTCCTAATCCAACTCCGCCTCCTAATCCAACTCCGCCTCCTAATCCTAACTTTCCGGCTCCCCCAGAATTGGGGGCGGGGGGGGCCAGCGCCGCCAGCACGGGCCGGAGGGTGTGGCCGACAATGTAGGAAACCCAGTCTTCGGGGGTGTAGTACGCGCCCGACGTCTTGCGCTCGCCCTTGTCGTTGGTCAGGCGCAAATCGCCCCCGGTCAGTGTCAGCCGGTGCTCCAGCAGGCCCTCGTAGATGCTGCCCAGATGCCGCTCGCCGAGGTTGGCATAATCAAAAGCCACCTGCTCCGCGCCGTCGGTGCGGTACGCCAGCCGCCGCAGGGCATCCGCCAGAAAGCGGTCCGCGACCTGCTTTTCTTCCAGAAATGAATGCCGGGCCGGGTCAAACAGGCCGCCGTTGTAGCGGGGCACATTCAGCTCCGTGTTTTTGTCGGGCTTGCCGGGCGTGCCGGGTTTGCCGTTGATGAGCGTCCAGAGCCTGTGCAGCCGGGCGGCCAGAACAAACAGGCTGTCGTCGTCATATTCGGTCCCGTCCGGCGCGGCCAGTTGGCGGCGGACGTATTCCAGGCCATAGGACAAGTAATACTTGCGGCTGGCCGTGTCGCGGGGGTGGGTCGGGAGCAGGGCGCGGGCCTCGGCGTTCAGCACGAACAGAATGCGGTACAGCAGAATGAGGCAGCTTGCATAAATCGCGGGCAGGTCTTCGGGCGTCAGGGCGTTGGCGGGGTTTGCCAGAAAGCCGCGTGCCAGAATCTCCACGCAGTCAAAGACCTGCACCCGCAGGCGGCGCTCCACTTCCGCCTTGAACTGCTGGGCCTCCTCGCGGATCAAATCCAGCGGGCAGACCCCGTCCGGCCCGCGCTCAAAGGCCGCCCGGCGAAACAGCGCATAAAACAGCCGGAACTCCTGTTTGGCCTCGTCCACACCCTCCGGCGTCTGCGCGGCCAGAAGCACGCGCTCTAAATCAAACTCAAAGTACGCGCTGGCCCGGTCCCGCTTGCACAGCAGCCGCCAAACGCCGCCGCTGGTCAGAATGCCCCAGTTCAGGGACGGCGCTTCGCTCAGGTAGTCGCGGAGCTGTGTCTGCGGCGAGCGTTCTTTAGACTTCGTGCCTTCGCGGCTCAGGTTGACGCTCCACTTTTTGGCTTCCAGCAGCCCCAGGCAGTCGGCGTAATAGTTCTTGGACTGAAACGCCGCCGCCGCCAGCACGGGCGACGCATAGAGCAAAAAGTCCGGCAGGCGCTGCTTGTCAATACCGGGGATGGCCTTGCGCGGCTGCCTGCCGAACCCCAGAGCGTCCACGAGCGGCACGATCCAGTTGTCTTCCACGTCTTCTTCGGAGCCGGTTTGAAGCGCCGCGTAGTTTTCGGCAAAGCGGGCGCGGGCCGTCTCAAACGCAGCGTCCGCCGCCGCCGCGTCCGGCCAGAAGGGAGACTGCGGGGCCGGGAGACGGTGCCGCAAAAAGTGGGGAGAAAAGAGGCCCTCCGTGCGCCAGGGGTGTTCTTCCAGCAGGGGTATCTGGCTCTGCGAAGCCGCTGTTTTTGTGGTCATGGCACAGAGCTTGTTCGCCGCGAGGAGGCCCAATTCCTGCTCTTATCTTGTAATCTCAGGGCACAATATCGGTCCAGAGCGCGGCGGGGACGAACTGCGACAGGTGGCCGACGTTGGTTGTCGCCACCACAAAATCAGAGAGTGGCAGGCCCAGACCTAATGCCTGCGCGGCTAAAATTACGTCGCCGTCCAAAGCGTCGGGGCTGGCCGTCGGCTTTCCGGCATTGCGGGCAGTGGCCCAGAGACGCGCCGCACGGTCGATGTCGGCATCTGTCAGCGAAAGAAAGCGGTTGGCGCGGGCGCGGCAGAAGGCGCGAAGCCGGGCAATCTGGCTGCTTGCGCCGAGCCGCTCCAGTTCGCGCAGCGTCTCATAGTAAGTGATAGCAGGGGTGATGACCCGATTTCCCGCCCGCAGGCAGTCCTGCACCCAGAGGCGGCAGTCATCCGAGGTTGTCCCTGGAGTGCCGAGTGGCGGCTCCCGCTTGGCCGTGCTGCTTAGAGGAAACGTGTCCAGAATAATGACTTGCGGCATCTAAAGCAGCCTCATTCCCTGTGCCTGCCGGGTTTCGTTGACATTGCTTTCGAAGCGCTGCCAAAGCCGCCGCTCGGCGTCGGCTTCCTCAGCGGTCATGGCCGCATCTTCGGCATCCCACTGAGCAAACAGGGCCAGTGTCGGGTCGTTCTCGGTATCAACCGGCGGCAAGTGTTCGGCCAGCACGGAATGAATGGCTTCGGCAGGGGGCAGGCCGGTTCGGCGGGACTCTTCGGCCAGACGGGCTTCTTCGGTCGGGGTCAGCTCTAGCGTAACGGTCATCGGCGGTATTCTCCTATATTCTCAGGGCGCAATATCGGTCCACAGCGCGGCGGGGACGAACTGCGACAGGTGACCGACGTTGGTAGTCGCCACGACAAAGTCAGAGAGGGGCAGGCCGAGGTCAAGCATCTGCGCGGCAATCAGAACGTCTCCGTCCAGTTCTTTGGGGTCCGCCGTGGGCGTACCTGCGTTCCGCGCCTGCCCCCAGAGGCGTGCCGCCAGGCGCAGCGAACTGTCTGTGACGCTCAGGTAGCGGTCCGCCCGCGCCGCGTTCCATTCGTCCAGAAGACGCAGGCCGCGTGTTTTTCCGGCCCGCTCCAACTCCCGCCGCAGCTCGAAATCCGCGATGGCGGGAACCACAAGACGGTGGCCTTCTTCCAGCAGTGTCAGCGCCCAGGCAACGCACGCGATCACCTCCGGCGACTTTTTCGGGTTGGTCAGCAGTCCCAGCGGCCCGGTATCCAAGCCAATCACACGGCTCATGGCTAATCCATTTCCGGGAACGGCAGGCGCTCACCGGTCGCCGCCCGGTTGGCGTTGAGATTGCGTTTGAGTTCCGCCAGGTCTTCTTCGGCGCGGCGTATCACTTCCGGGTCGTCTGTGGCGTCTTCTTCCAGCCAGCGGCGCAGCAGGGCGGCGGTGGGAGCATTGCGATAAATTTCTTCTGCCCGAACTGTCTCCTGTGCCGGGGGCAGGTGTTCAGCCAGCACGGAATGGATAGCCTCGGCAGGGGGCAGGCCGGTTCGGCGGGAGGCTTCGGCCAGACGGGCTTCTTCGGTGGGGGTCAGCTCTAAGGTGACGGTCATCAGCGGTCTCCTTTCGTAAACGGGGCTGATTGAATTATACCATGAGCAGGAAACGCATAGCCTGCCGCCGAACTGCGGTGTATGAGCAATATATTTGAATACCCCGCCGCCCCGCTGTCCGAGCAGACCGACAGCTACCACGGAACGGAAGTCAAAGACCCGTATCGCAGCCTCGAAGACCCCGACGCGCCCGAAACCCGCGCCTGGGTGGAGGCGGAGAACGCGCTGACATTTGGCTTTTTAGAAGAAATCCCCGCCCGTGCCGGGCTGCAATCTCGGCTCACGGAGCTGTGGAACTATGAGCGCTACGGGATGCCCTCCCGCAAGGGCGAGCGGTACTTCTACGGGCGCAACGACGGCCTGCAAAACCAGAGCGTGCTGTATGTCTCGGAAGGGCTGGACGGGACGCCCCGCGTGCTGCTGGACCCGAACACGCTCTCGGACGACGGCACGGTCGCACTGGCGGGCTACGCCATGAGCGAGGACGGCACGCGGATGGCCTACGGGCTGTCGCAGGCGGGGTCGGACTGGACCGAGTGGCACGTCAAAAACGTGGATACCGGTGAGGATATGGTCGACTACCTGAAGTGGGTCAAGTTCTCCGGCGCATCGTGGGCCAAAGACGGCTCCGGCTTCTACTACGCCCGCTACGATGCCCCGCCGCCGGGCGAGGAATTGCAGCAGGCGAACTACTTCCAGAAGCTGTTTTTCCACGCCGTCGGCACGGCGCAGGACGCGGACGTGCTGGTCTACGAGCGGCCCGATGAGAAAGAATGGGGCTTCGGCGGCTATGTCACCGAGGATGGCGATTACCTGATTATCGGCGTTCGGCAGGGGACCGAAAGCAAAAACCGCGTCTTTTACAAGCCGCTGACCGCCCCCGATGCCCCTGTAGTTGAACTGCTGAATGACTTCGACGCGCAGTACGGCTTTCTGGGCAACGACGGCTCGCTGTTCTGGTTCCGCACCGACAAAGACGCCCCGCGTGGGCGCGTCATCGCTGTGGATACCCACAGCCCCGACCCGGCAGGGTGGCAGACGCTCATCCCCGAAGCCGCCGAAACGCTGAACGGTGTCGGCGTGGTCGGTGAGCAGTTTGTCGCCAATTACCTCAAAGACGCCGCCACGCAAATCAAGTTCTATACGCTGAATGGCGAGTTTGTGCGCGATTTGGACCTGCCCGGCCTCGGCTCGGCGGGCGGCTTCGGCGGCAAACGCACCGACACCGAGACGTTCTACTCGTACACCTCCTACACCGTCCCCGGAACCATCTACCGCTACGATGTCCCCACCGGGGTCAGCACGGTGTACCGGCAGTCCAACGTCGCCTTCGACCCCGATGCCTACGAGACCACGCAGGTCTTCTGCCCGAGCCGCGACGGCACGCCCATCCCGCTCTTTCTCACCCATAAAAAGGGTCTGACCCTGGACGGCACGAACCCCACGTACCTGTACGGCTACGGCGGCTTTGATGTGTCCCTGACCCCGTCGTTCAGCCCCGCCCAAGTGGTGTGGCTCGAGCGCGGCGGGGTGCTGGCGGTCGCCAACCTGCGTGGCGGCGGCGAATACGGGCAGTCTTGGCACGACGCGGGCAAGAAAGCCAACAAACAGAACGTCTTCGACGACTTCATCGGCTGCGCCGAGTGGCTGATTTCCAACAAGTACACGTCCACCCCCAAGCTCGCCATCTCCGGCGGCTCCAACGGCGGCCTCTTGGTCGGCGCGTGCCTGACCCAGCGCCCGGACCTCTTCGGGGCCTGCCTCCCCGCCGTGGGCGTTCTGGATATGCTGCGCTTCCAGAAGTTCACCATCGGCTGGGCCTGGACCTCCGACTACGGCTCCTCCGACAACCCCGAAGACTTCGCGTACCTCTACGCCTACTCCCCCCTGCACAACATCAAACCGGGCACTGCCTACCCGCCCACGCTGATTACCACCGGCGACCACGACGACCGCGTCGTCCCCGCCCATTCCTTCAAGTTCGCCGCTGCCCTGCAAGCCGCCCAGTCCGGCGACGCCCCGCTCCTCATCCGCATCGAAACCCGCGCCGGCCACGGAGCCGGAAAGCCCATCGCCAAAGTCATCGAAGAAACCGCCGACCGCTGGGCGTTTTTAGTCAAAGTGCTGGGGATGGAGTAATGGATTGGAATGAGTTTCTAAGCGAAGCCATTGCCGAGAAAGACGCGGGCCTTGTGCGCGAAGCACTGGCGCAGGGCGCGGACCCAAACCGCATGGATGAGGACTGGCAGGACCCTCTGCCCGGCCATTCGCCGCTATTCTGGGCGGTGTCCGGGGGCAGCCTAGAGATCGCCCGCCTCCTGCTGAACGCCGGAGCGCGGGTGACGGCGGAGGCAAAGGCAAGTTCTTCCTCTCTGCACGCAGCGGTGGAAGACGCAAACCTGCTAATGGTCAACCTGCTGTTAGAACACGACGGCGCGGCGGCGCTGAACGGGTTTGATTACGTAGAGCGGACACCGCTGATGATTGCGGCGGAGATGGATAGCATTCCCGTCGCCGGGCGCTTAATTGAAGCCGGAGCGGATGTCAACGCGCACGAAGACGCGACGGGCGGGGATACGGCCCTGCATATCGTGGCCCGAAACGGTACACTCCGCATGGCCGAGCTGCTTGTCAGCGCCGGAGCCGACCCATTAATCTCCACAGGACTGGGGGAACACCGATTAGCCATGCTCGCAGCCGAAAGCGCGGCGACGGGCCGCGCATTTGTGAACTGCTGGAACAGGCGGCGCGGCGGTTTTAGAGACAGTCTGGGAAGGACAAGAAAACCTCACCCCAACCCTCTCCTTCGGAAGGAGAGGGAGCCGGAAATTAGAAACAGTGGGGCCTCCTATTCCAGTTCCCCCAGAATTGGGGGCTAGGGGGCGATCCGGCTTAAAACAGCAGCCGCCGGTGGGTGAGGAGCGCCCAGAGCTGTTCGGCGAAGACGGCGGCCCAGAAGATTGTTACCCAGGGGGGCTTGGCCCAGCAGTGCCAGTCTTTGACGCCTTTCAGCGAGGCCAGCACGTAAAACACGGTGGCGAGGCCGGACAGGGCGAGCAGGGCGTAGTGGCCGAAAAGCAGCACCAGAAAGGCGGCTTTGCAGAAGGTGAAGGCCCAGCCTTCATAAGCGCGGCCCTGACGCTGATTGTCGTATTCGCTCATAGCATTCGTAGTGGCAGGACGGCCTCGCGGCTTTTGCGGCCCCGGTGGAAGACGTTGTATTCGCAGAACGACACCGCCTGGCCCCGGTCATCCAAAATCTGGGTGCAGCACTGGTCAATACGGTTTTGGTCGTAGGTGCAGGCGTCCATGAAGGGCTTGACGACGACGCGGAAGACGCGCCGCCCGAAGGCATCGGGGTCGCGCATCAGCGGCAGAACGTCCCGCAGGCCACCCCGCGCAAAGAGGACGCCTAAATCGCGCAAAGTCTGGCCGCCCCGAACATGGGCGACATCGGACCAGACGCGCCGGGCCGCGCCGCCGACGAGGCCCGAAAACGAGATGCGGTCGGTGAAAAGGTCTAAGTACCGGGACACATCGAGGTGGCGCGGCAGGGGCGTGATTTTGGTGCGCTTGGCATCCAGCAAGCCGTAAGTCAGGGCGCAGCAGTCCGGGTGCGAGCAGGGCAGGCCGACGAAATCGGAGCGCAGCAGCTCGCCGTCCGTTTGCCGTTCGAGTTCGGCCAGAACGTCCGTCAGCGTCAGCCGGGCCGCGCCGGAGTAGTCATTGAGAAGCCGCCCGTTGTCCATCACGGGCTGAAAGGTGATGCCGTTGACGGTCGGCTGTGACAGGCCAAAACGGAACAGCTCGCCGATTTCGGCGTCGTTGATGCCGCGTGTCAGGGTCGGCACGAGCGTGACAAACAGCCCTGCTTCGCCTATCGCATCTAACGCTTTCTGCTTGACGCGGCGCAGGTCCGCGCCGTAAAAGTGCTGATGGGCTTCTTTCTGAAAGCTGGAAAACGACAGGTAAATTTCCACACGGTCTTTGTGCGCGGTGAGCGTTGCCACGAGCGCCGCGTCTGAGGCCATTTTCACGCCGTTGGTGTTGACCAAAACGCGCCCGATGGGGTAGGACAGGGCCAGTTCCAGGAAGTCGGCAAACTGCGGATGAACCGTCGGCTCGCCGCCGGAGAGCATCAGCACATCGAGCGTGGGCTGTGCCTGAAAGAACAAATCCAGCCGCCGCCGCGCCTCGGTGAGCGTCATAAAGTCATGGGGCGTGTCCGCGCCGGGGGCGGCGGCATCGGCGTAGCAGGTCGGGCAGCGCAGGTTGCACGCCTGCGTGATTTCGAGTAAAAGCACGCAGACGGGCGGGCCGAATTGGCCTTCGGGGCCGCACACTTCGCCCGGCCCGCAGCAGCAGTTCGCCCCGGTTCGGTCGGGGACGTACTGCCGCAGGCGAAGGTACTCGCGGCTGTCTGAAGCCAGGAGCGCCCGCGCCTCGCCGTGACGCGGGCACGTCTGCCGTATCCAGATTTGCCCGTGTTCCTCGGTCAGCGTCGCTGGAACGGAGCGCAGGCAGGTGGGGCACAGGCCGCGTGTGTCTTCGGACCAGGGTTCGTCCATAGAATTCCACCGGATGAGCGAACACGGGGCTGAACCCCCATGCTTTAAAAGGGCAATTCCCCGCCTTCGCGGGCACCAGAATCTAGCGTCCTGATTTGTCTTCGCCCGCGCCCCTCCGGGTCTGCCAGTGCAGAGGCGGGGGCTTGCCCTTTTAAAGCATGGGGGTTTAGCCCCGTGTTCCCTTCCTACTTCACGCCGACCAGCTCAATATCAAAGATCAGCGTGGCATTCGGCGGGATGGGCGCACCGGGCGGCGGGTTTGGGCCATAGGCGAGGTCGCCGGGGATAACTAACCGCCGCTTGCCGCCGACTTTCATGCTGGGCACGCCGTCATCCCAGCCCTTGATGACCCTGCCGACACCGATGGGGAAGTCAATCGGCTGGCCGCCGTGGTCGTAGGACGAATCAAACTTGGTCCCGTTGAGCAGCGTGCCGGTGTACTGCACCGAAACGGTCTGGCCGATTTTGGGGCTGACGCCGGTGCCGACTTTCATGTCGTAGTATTTGACGCCTGACGGCAGGGTTTTCAGCGTGACGGTTTTGCCGTCAATCTTTGTGGTCGTCGGCACGGCGGACACGTTTGCCGCCGAAGCCGCCGGGGTAGCGGGAGCAGGCGGCGGCCCTTGCGCGTCGGGGGCCATTGCCGGAGACGTGGCGGGAGCAGAGGCCGCTGGGGTAGGAGATGCGCTATCTTCTTTCGGGGTGCAGCCGGATAGGGCCAGCAGGGCCAGTGCCGTCGCGGTCAATGCGGGCGGGGTGAATTTCATAGAAGTGAGTTTCTCCTGAGAGGACGTTAGGCTTATTGTACCTGATTGCCCGTCACAGGCCGCTGTTGCCGCCGAAGATGCTGGCGAAGCACCAGGCAATTGCGCCCAAAATCAGCGCCCCAATGCCTATCAGGCCGTAGCCGATGCCACGTGCGAAGACAGGGAAACCAGGCCGCAGGACAAAGTACAGAATGGGCATCACGACGATGCCCAGGCCGCCAACCAGCGACGACAGCAGCGTGGCAAGGACGCCGAGTGTTACGTCGGCCCACGCCCGGCCCGTCAAAAGCCGCCCCTGCAGGGGCGGGGGCAGTTGGACAAACCCGCCGGTCGGCGCGGGCGGCCACGCGGCATCAGGACGCTGCCAGCCGCAGTGCGGGCAGACGGCGGCTCCGGGCATCCAGGGCGTACCGCAGTTCGGGCAGTGGGACATCTCAGCCATGAAGCTCCCCTGCCGGTATAGCGCGAACCGGGCGCACGCGATAGGGCCGGAAAAGGCGGGTCAGCTTGACGGCAAAAAAAACAAACCCGGCGGCGCACGCCCCCTGCACGAGTGTCAGCCCGGCCACCGGCGGCGGACCAGCGCGGAAGAACTCAATGGCGAAGCGGGCGACGCAAAAAAGCGTGCCTTGCAGGTAAAACAGCGTATTCTCCGGCGGGCGCGTCTTTTCGACGCGCAGCAGCACGGCCAGTATCAGCACGTTCGCCGCTGATGAGTAAATCTGCGTCGGGTGGCGCATCTGTCCGTGTTCGGAGACGGCCCAGGGAACCGTAGTGACTGTGCCATAGCAGCAGCCCGCGAAAAAGCAGCCCCAGCGGCCTACTGCCTCGCCCGCTGTCAGCGCCACGGCGAATAAATCCCCGGTCGGGCGCTGAATGCCCAGATGGCGTTTGTAGAGAATCACAGCCAGATAGCCGCCCGCGAGGCCCCCAATCACGCTTTTCCCCGCCGCGACCTCATGGAACACGCGGGCGCACACCCACTGCCCGAGGTTCGCGCCGAGCAGGCCCCCAATCAATCCCGCTCCCGCGACCGCCATGATGCCCGACGTCGCCAGCCCGCGCCGCCGCGCCAGCAGCGCAAACGCCGCCAGCCCGGTCAGGTAGCCCAGCAGGTAGCAGAAAGAAGCGAGTGTCATAACTTTGCTCCGAGAGAGCCGCGCTCTACTTGGGCGCATCCAGACGCTTGACGCCTTCCAGGTCAGCCAGGGCCAGAATACGCGGCTTGAGCAGCGACGTCCAGACTTTATAGCCTGCGGCGTTGAAATGCAGGCCATCAGGCCGCTCCAAGTTGACGGGCGGCTGGCCGTCGGTGGTCAGCAGTGCGGAATGGGCATCCAGAAAGCTCAGTTTTTGCGCCGGCGAGTTAGTTTCAATCATATACCGCTGAATCAGATAATTCGCTTCCAGCACCGCCCCTTCCTCTTTCCAGCGAGAGCGGGTGGGGCTGATGGAGATATAAGCAATGCGCGTGTCCGGCAGGAGCGTGTGGATTTTGGCGGCGAAGTCTTTGAACTCCTGAAGCACCTGCGCCGGGGACTTGTTGCCGTAGTCCAGGTCATTGGTCCCAGCAAACATCACGATCAGCTTGGGCTTGTAGGGCGCGGCAATGCGGTCGGCATACAGCGTGCTCTCAAAAATCTGCGAGCCGCCGAAGCCCCGGTTGATGACCGGGAGTTCCGGGAAGTCCGACGCCAGCGTACTCCACAGACGGATGCTGGAGCTGCCCATGAACAGCACCGCACCCGGCGGCGGAAGCTGCTTCTGATCGGCTTTCAGGAACGCATTCAGCTCCGGCGCGGCCCCGTCGCTTGCGGGCAGGGGCTGCACGTTTGCCATTGGGTTCTGCGCCTGTGCCGGGGCGACGCAGCCAGGGCCGATAAACAGCGCCCCAAGCAGCAGAGCGCCAATCAGCAGGCGCGGCAGTGTTGTTGTCGTTGATTTCATCGTGGGTCCTCTTGGAAACAGAGGTGTAAACTAGGACCAGCATACATCATAAAGAGCCTTCCGTCAATACCATTCACGATCCCCAAAACCGCCAGATCACATACCCCTCGATCAGCAAAATCAGCGCCCCCGGCCAGCGCGGCTTGTAGCGCGTCGTAAACGTGCGCTCCGGGAACAGCAGCATCCACAGCCCCGGCACGAGGGCGCACAGCACCAAAAACGCGGCAGTAACAAAGCCCAGAATGCCCGCAAAAATCATGGTCTTGCCTTCCGCCCCGCCTGCCATGTGCGGTCAGGCGGCTTCCTGCTTATGGGGCGACCTGAACATGAGCATACGCCCTGATTTTTTGATCCATTGTCACCAGCGGGCAGCCGTACAGGCGGGCAGTGGCTACGATGATCTGGTCGGCGGGATCACGGTGAAAGATGCCTGGTGGCTGAGTTGACTCAACAGCGACTTGCGGCGACAGCTCCAGCAGTCGTACTCCCGGATATGCCAACGCTTTTGCTATCCGCTCTCCCACCGGAAGCGGCAGCGTTATCCGCCCGCCTACTACCAGCTTTGCCACTTCCCAGCAGGAAATGACGCTGACACCGAGGCCCTCCTGCTCGTGAGACTGCACATAATCAAAATAATCCGGCGTCAACTGGGGATCACTCAGCACCCACCAAATCCAGATATGCGTGTCTAAGGCAATCAATGAAGGGCCTCCCAATCCTGCTCCGCCACCGGCTCCATCGGGTCCTGATATCGAATGGAAGTTCCGCGCAACGGATACCGGTCTTGCGGCAGGGGCGTATCGGCGGGTTCCTCTTCCAAAATCGTCACCAGAGCGCGGCGCGGCGCGGGCAGGGCGATAGGTTCTTGCAGAAGAACGCTCCCCTGCTCATCAATCACCGCCTCAATCGTGCGTATCATGGCATTTTCTCTCTATCCCTGCACCCGTTGCTGAACATCCCGCCACGAGCTGCCCCGCTGCGGGTTCTCACGGTAAGACTCCAGCCGCTGGTCAAGCTCCTGCGTTTGTGCGTCGGAAAGGCGGACCGCGTCCGGGCTGTCGGCCACGCTGTCCCAAATATCCTGAGCCAGTTGAACGCGCTCGGCGGCGCTCAGTTGTGTGATTTCGCTTGAAGACGCGGCTATCATTTTTGATTTCATGGCGTGACTGGTTCGGAGGTCAGGCTGTCATACAGGGCACTGATATTGCGGGAAGCAATCCGAAACTGGTGACGCTCCTTTGTCTTGGGATGGGTTGAAGCGTTTTCCAGTTTAGGGGCCGGGTCATAGACAATGACGCCATCTGCAACGGCGCGGAGAAAATGCCGGATACTGGTGGTCTCTCCCATCCGAACAACCGGCCCGTAGCTATATTGCAATGGCCCGGCCTGCTTAATCATAGGAACGTAAGCCGCGCTGGCGTGCTTCTTCTGCCAGTGTGTCAACAGCCCGGCATAATCCCAGCGGGCAATCACCTCCCCGGTTGCTGTCCGAAGCGAGATGCCGCAGGTTTCATCATTCGTGACTGTATCCGTTGCCCGGTCATAACTGTCAACCGTCAGGACAGACACGACCCCGCCTTTGGGCCTGTTGTCTACGGGGACCCCGGCCCGATGCACCCCGCCAAAATTGATCCGGTCCTCATGTCCCTGCGTATCGGGGTAGCCGTAGTGCCGGAGAAAATCCGCCGCGCCATGCTCTTTGTAATACCCGCCGTTCGGATTGGGCGTCATCAAAGTAATGGACTCTGATGCCGGTGGGCGCGTGAAGTCCTTGACGGTGTGCGCTTTAATTTCCCAGCCCAGATAGTCCGGTTCCGACCGCCCATTTGGAATGATGTCCAGTTCGGCTTCCAGCGTGCAGCCTCCGCACTGCAAAGAACTCCTTCGCCCTCAGCAGGAACAGAGGCCCGGTATTCAGCGGCAAGATAGTCAAAGAGCAGGTAAAATAATGCTGAGGAAAATTACCCGTGTCACAAGAAAAATTGCAACGCCCAACAACCCCTTGCTCAGGGATTGAGCTGTTAAACTATGCCGAAGCTAATGATGGCAATCAGGTTTTAGCTTACAAGCAATTAGCAAATGGAGCCGCCCGGTCTTCGTACACGCTGGCATGGTATTCAGATTCACAACTTTTTGATGTCTTCGCTGATATTGCCGATGATTGGGAGGAATTATCCCGCCAAGACTTTTATAATTTTCATGGCAAAGAAGAGCACATCTGGCATCTATATGAATGAGGAAAAATCATGCCGATTTTTTATGAAACACATTCTCATTATGCCATTGCAGAAAGATAGGGTCCGGCGCAAAACGCTGGGGCAGTGTTATTTTTGCACCGTCATATTGCATTAATAAAGAAGCGAAAGCGGCATCATCTTTCTTGGCAATCAATGTGCTGCTCAGTTTTATGCTTAGATTAGGCATAACCGTCAGCAAGCCTCGGTCATACGCACGGTCAAGCACTGCGTTCAAACATAATCCGTTAGACGGGTTGGTGCGCTGGGCTGCGTCCTTTGACCACGGCACAATATGGCTAGCGTTCAGAAGCTCCGGCACAGACAAGCCTGAGATACAGCAGCGAAAATCATAGGCGGCCAAAACCGAGGTGCGAAAAAATGACTGGCCTATTCTCACTTTGACCATTGCTTCACGCACTTTGCCTTCCGGCAAGGTGACAGCTTCTTCCGGTGTCAGGACAGCAGGGAGCGGGCTACCTTCTATCTGGGCAAGGAGCAGCTCACTTTCGACTGCCAAGAGGTCCCAATCCTGAGAAAACTCCTCCCAAACCTCTAAATCTCCTTTGCTTCCATGCGTCGCGCCGACTCGCCCCGTCTCTATAATAGAGGGGTCAAGGCTGGCGAAGTTGACAAGTTTCCAAGCCACGGCGGATGGACTGCGGCCAATGGCTTGCGCGAGTTTAATCACGTCAGCATTGTTTTTATGCAGGCGTCCAAACGGGGTGCGGCAGTAAAGATTAAAAGCGACGACAAGCTCGTCCCGGCTCCATTTGTTTTGAGGCATCTGTAGAACTTATTAGTTGGAGTACGTAACTGATTATACACCCCTCGCTGGTGTCTGTCAAACAAAGACGATAGCTCTACGCAGGAAACCCGCGCTTCTGCCCCGAATAGTCTCAGGCGGCAAAGTTGGGAGAAATTGAGATGGCAAGTGCAGATAATTTAGATGCGGAGCGGCGGCGCTTAGAGGATGTGCGGCAGGGGCGGGACGGGGCGAACTGGCGGCACTGGGGGCCGTATGTGGCCGAGCGGGCGTGGGGGACGGTGCGGGAGGATTATTCGCCCGACGGCAGCGCGTGGGCCTACCTGCCGCATGACTGGGCACGCTCGAAAGCCTACCGCTGGAACGAGGACGGGCTGGCGGGGATTTGTGACAGCAGCCAGGAATTATGCTTTGCGCTGGCGCTGTGGAATGGGAAAGATGCCATTCTGAAGGAGCGGCCTTTTGGGCTGTCCGGGCCGGAGGGCAACCACGGGGAGGATGTGAAGGAGTATTACTTTTTCACGGATAACCTGCCGTCTCATGCGTCCATGAAGATAACCTACAAGTACCCGCAGGCGGCGTTTCCCTATGAGGATTTGGTCGCAACCAACGCATCGCGGGGCAAGCTTGACCCGGAGTATGAGCTGCTGGATACCGGGGTGTTCGCGGACAATCGGTACTGGGATGTGACCGTGGAGTACGCCAAAGCGTCGCCGGAAGACATTCTCATCGAGATTACGCTGGCGAACCGGGGGCCGGAGGCGGCGACGGTAGACGTCCTGCCGACCCTGTGGTTCCGCAACATCTGGTCCTGGGGCTGGAACCCCGACTGGAAAAAGCCGAATTTATCAGCGGGGCCGGGCGGCCAGGGCTATGCGGCCATTCAAGCGACGCACCCGGACCTGGGGCCGCGCACGCTACTCTGCGAGGGCAGCCCAAGCCTGTTATTCACCGAAAACGAGACCAACGCGAAGCGGCTCTACGGGGCGGCGAAGAACCCCGCGCCGTATGTCAAAGACGGCTTCCATGAGTGTGTGGTGGGCGGCATGGAAGGCGCGACCAACCCGGACCAAACGGGCACGAAAGCCTGCGCCCGGTATACGGTCACGGTGGAGGCTGGGCAGGAAACTACCCTGCGCCTGCGGCTGACCGATCAGGCCGGGGGCAGCCTGGAAAAACCGTTCGGGCCAGGCTTTCATCGCGTGGTGCAGACGCGCCGGGCCGAAGCGGATGCGTTCTACGGGGCCATCGGCTCGCCGGAGCTGTCCGAGGGCGCCCGCGCCGTGATGCGGCAGGCGTTCGCGGGGCTGCTCTGGTCCAAGCAGTTTTACAAGTACGACGTGCTGCACTGGCTGGAAGGCGACCCCGCCCCGCCAAAGCCGCCCGCGTCCCGGCTGGACGGACGCAACCATGATTGGATGCACCTGAACGCCAAAGACATCATCTCCATGCCGGATACGTGGGAGTACCCGTGGTTTGCGGCGTGGGATTTGGCCTTTCACTGCATCCCACTGGCGACGATTGACCCACAGTTCGCCAAAGAGCAGCTTCTTTTGCTGGGGCACGAATGGTATCAGCACCCGAATGGGCAGCTCCCGGCCTATGAATGGGCCTTCGGGGATGTCAACCCGCCGGTGCAGGCATGGGCGGCCCTGCGGGTGTATCAGATTGAAGGGCGCGTCTTAGACAAAGAGGGCGACTTTATCTTTCTGGAAAAGATGTTCCACAAGCTGCTGATGAACTTTACCTGGTGGGTCAACCGCAAGGACGCCGCCGGGCGAAACGTCTTTCAGGGCGGTTTCTTGGGTTTAGACAACATCGGCCTCTTTGACCGCTCCCAGCCGCTGCCGACGGGGGGCTATTTGGAGCAGTCCGACGGGACCTCGTGGATGGCGATGTTCTGCCTGAATATGCTCTCTATCGCGCTGGAGCTGACCCGCCGTGACCCGTCGTATGAGGACATGGCGACCAAGTTCTTTGAGCATTTCGTCTATATCGCCCACGCCATGAACGCGATGGGCGACAAAGAAGTGGACCTCTACGATGACGCCGACGGCTTTTACTATGACGTTCTGCACCGGCCCGACGGCACGCACGAGTTTCTGCGCGTTCGCTCGATGGTCGGCCTGATTCCTCTGCTGGCTGTGGACACGCTGGATGCCGACGCTTACGCCGGGCTGGATGATTTCCAGCAGCGCATTCAGTGGTTCCTCCAAAACCGCCCGGCACTGGTCAAGAACGTCGCCGACCTGTCCCGCCCCGGCCATCAAAACCGCCGCCTGCTGTCCATTGTGGACCCGGAACGCCTTCGCACAGTGCTGACCAAAATGCTCGACGAAACCGAGTTTCTGTCCCCGCACGGCCTGCGCTCGGTGTCCCGCTTCCACAAAGACCACCCGGTCGTCATGGACGTCAACGGCGTCGAGTACCGCGTGGACTACGAGCCTGCCGAGTCGACGACGGGCCTGTTCGGCGGCAACTCCAACTGGCGCGGCCCGGTCTGGTTCCCGCTGAACTACCTGCTGATTGAAGCCCTGCAAAAGTTCGATTATTACTTAGGCCCCGAGTTCACCGTCCCCTTCCCGACCGGCTCCGGCCAGGAGATGACGCTCTCGCAGGTCGCCGCTGCGCTCTCCCGCCGCCTCACCCGGACCTTCCTGCCGGACGCCGCCGGGCGGCGTCCCGTCTACGGCGGCACGGAGGCGTTCCAGACCGACCCCCACTGGCGCGACTACGTGCTGTTCTTTGAATACTTCCACGGCGACAACGGCGCGGGTCTGGGCGCGAGCCATCAAACCGGCTGGACGGGTCTGGTCGCCAAGCTGATTGAGCAAAGCGGGGAATAAAAAATTCCCCCGCCCCAATTCTGGGGGAACCGGAAAGTCAGGAGAGGAGGCTTCTCTTTTCCTGTTTGGCTCCCCCGGAATTGGGGACGGGGGGTCAATCTAGTCTTGACAGAATCTTTCTATGTAGTCTCTTCGCTGTCTTTATCTTCGCCCTTAACCTCGGGGGCTTGCCCTTTTGAAGCACGGGGATTCAGCCCCGTGAGCGTCAGCCATTTCTGCAACTAATGGCTGCAATATTGGCAAGTTGTAAAGCTCGCACCAATGGTGCGAGAAATTGGAGAGGCCTATGCTTCGCACTATTCTGACATCAATCAGCCTCGTGTTCTTTATATCAATCAGCCTCGTGTTCTTTGTTGCGGCTGGCCTTTTATTGATCTTTACAGGCGACTCGGCGACGCGGACGGTCGGTTTCGTGAGCGTTTTCTTCTTCGGCGTCTTGGGTGGTCTGGCGCTTTTGGGGATACTGCGAAGACGGGGCGGCGGGGCTGAACAGAAGAACAGTCAAGCTGTGGCGCGGGAAAGAATGCTGGCTTCCGTGGCATACATGAACGGGCAAATTCACAACCTCAACCCGTCTTTTGACAGCCGTGGCCCCGTCAGGCCCAAAGATTTGCTTCAGCATGATTTAATTCAAGAATGGGTGGAACGCCAGACCCCTGAAAGTTTTGAGACGTTCCTGGAACTGATCACCGAGCCAGCGCCCGAATTTGACGACCCGTATCAAGGCGACGAGCTGTGGTGGATCAGCCTTTCCCGCCTGCTGTCGGCCTGGGTTTGCAGCGATGCCGACCATATATTTGACCAGATTTCTCTCGTCGTGTCGGTGGACGCCGCACGGCCTGTGCTTTTGGAAACCTTTGCCCAGATAGCGGATACGTCCTGTATTCAGGAGTCCCCTGAAAGACGAGAGCAAATGGCCCTCTGGCTGAAGCCCTGGCAGGCGCAGGCGGAGACGCTGCCGGAGATGGAGCGGGAGTGGCTGGAAGAAGCGGCAACTTTTTGTGCGCCCGCGTGTTAATGGAAGTAGAAGGCAAGGCACTTAGAAACGGGAACGCAATGATGCAGACAGTAGGGCAGACAAATATGCAAACGTATGACTATTTAGTTTTGGGCAGCGGCAGCGCGGGGCTGTCGTTTGCGCTGCGGGTCTCGCAGCACGGGCGGGTGGCGCTCATCACCAAGAAGGACCGCACGGACAGCAACACCAACTGGGCGCAGGGTGGCATCGCCGGGGTCATGGGCGCGGACGATGACCCGGAGCTGCACGTTCAGGACACCCTGATTGCCGGGGCGGGGCTGTGCCACGAGGACGCCGTGCGCGTGCTGGTCAACGAAGGCCCCGACCGGATACGGGAGATGATGGCCTTCGGCGCGGACTTCAACCGGGACCCGGACGGGGCGCTGTCGCTGGGGCGCGAAGGCGGGCACTCGCGGCGGCGGATTATCCACACGGCGGACCTGACGGGCAAGGAAGTGGAGCGGACGCTGGTGGAAGCGGCCCGGAAGCATCCGAGTATCACGGTCTTGGAGCATCACTTCGCGGTGGATTTGATTATGCAGGACGGGCGCTGCTGCGGGGCCTACGTGCTGGATGAGGCCGCCGGGGAGGTGCAGGCGTATGTCGCGCCGTCCACCCTGCTGGCGACGGGCGGGGCGGGGCAGGTCTATCAGTTCACCACCAACCCGCCGATTGCCACCGGCGACGGCGTGGCGATGGCGTGGCGGGCCGGGGCGGAAATCGCCGACATGGAGTTTATTCAGTTCCACCCGACCTCGCTGTATCACCCCGACGCCAAGAGTTTTCTGATTTCGGAGGCCGTTCGGGGCGAAGGCGGCATCCTGCGGCGCAAGGACGGCACGGCGTTTATGGGCGAGTACGACGCGGAACGCAAAGATTTAGCACCCCGCGATATTGTGGCCCGCGCCATTGACAGCGAGATCAAGAAAACGGGCGATGCGTGTGTCTACTTAGACGTAACACATCTTAGCCCCGAAGAGATTAAATCCCACTTCCCGACCATCTACGCCCGCTGCCTGTCGTTTAGCATCGACATGACCACCGACTGGATACCCGTCGTCCCCGCCGCGCACTACTCCTGCGGCGGAGTCGTCACCGACCTGCACGGGCGGACCACGTTGCCGGGCCTGTATGCCTGCGGCGAGGCGGCGTCTACGGGCGTTCACGGCGCAAACCGCCTGGCCTCCAACTCGCTTTTAGAGGCTCTTGTCTTCGGCAAACGGGCTGCCGACGACGCCCTGGCGCGAACCGACCTCGGCGCGGCGTCTGTCTCTGTCCCGGACTTCCCCGAAATCGCCCGCCGGGTGGGCGCACTGGACCACGAGCAGGTCGCGGCCCTGCGAAACCGCCTGCAAATCGTGATGCAGAAGTATGTCGGCATCGTCCGTTCGGATTCTCGCCTCGCCAAAGCCACCGCCGCCGTGTCTGCCCTGAGCGACGAAGCGCAGCCTCTCTTTGACGACTGTGTGCTGGCCGACGACGTGCTGGAGCTTCGCAACATGATTGAAGTCGCGCAGCTTATCATCGCCTGTGCCAAGAAGCGCAAAGAGTCACGCGGCCTGCACTACACGACCGATTACCCGGAGACGCGGGACAGCGAGCGCCACGACACGACGCTGACACGGGGGGTATAACTCATGCTCACAGCCAACGATAACTCGCTGGGCAGTTTTCTAAGGAGCCGCCGCGCCCGGCTGGACCCGGCGACGTTCGGCTTCGATGCGCCCCGGCGGCGAACGCCGGGGCTGCGGCGGGAGGAAGTCGTGCTGCGGGCGGGGGTGAGCGCGACCTGGTACACCTGGCTGGAACAGGGACGCGGCGGAGCGCCGTCTGCGGATGTTCTCAATCAGCTTGCCGAGGCACTGACCCTGACGCCGCCGGAGCGGGAGCATCTGTTCCTGCTGGCTCTGCACCGGACGCCGGAGGTAAGCCCCGACCCGGCCCCGGAAATGGTCTCGCCGCCGCTTCAGCGGGTGCTGGACTCGATGGAGTTCACCCCGGCGCTGATTAAAACGTCCGCCTGCGATGTTCTTGCCTGGAACCACGCGGCGACTGTGATTTTTACCGATTATGCCCGGCTTGCCCCGGCGCAGCGGAACCTCCTGCGGCTGCTCTTTTGTGACCCTCGCGCCCGGACCCGTGTGGCGCACTGGGACAGCCATGCGCGGCTGGTCGTGGCAATGTTTCGGCGCGAAACCACCCGCGCCGGGGTCAGCGAACACGCCGAGGCGCTCGTTGAGGAACTCAGCCGCGTCAGCCCCGAGTTCGCGGCTTTGTGGCGTGACAACGAGGTCGGCATGGACAGCGAAGGCATCAAGCAGATGGAGCATTTCACGGGCGGCCCACTCACACTGGAATACTCAACGTTCGCCGTCAGCGACCGCCCCGATTTGGGGATGATTGTTCATACCCCGGTGACGCCTGCCGACAGGGAGCGCATCCGGGCACTTATCGCTGACAGCCGATCCGGGTAGTGGCTTTACCGGTATAACTTCTCGGCTTGTTTCGAACTTATGTACCGGGCATAATAACTTGCATAGACTAACCCAAGGAGAAAATTATGCGAGTTTTTGTCACAGGAGCCACTGGCTTTATCGGCTCCGCTATCGTTCAGGAGCTTCTCGGCGCAGGCCATACGGTCGTCGGCCTCGCCCGCTCGGACAAATCAGCGGCGGCGCTGACTGCTGCCGGGGCGGAGGCGTTCCGGGGGGATTTAACCGACCTGGACAGCCTGAAGCGCGGCGCGGCGGAGGCCGAGGGCGTGATCCACACGGCGTTCAGCCACGATTTTATGGTGAGCGGTGACTTCTCAAAGTTTGCCGAAAGCGGCAAGATGGAGCAGCGGGCCATTGAGGCGCTCGGCGAGGCGCTGCATGGCACAGACCGTCCCCTGCTGATCACCTCCGGGGTCGCGCTGCTGTCTCCGGGGCGAGTTGCCACGGAAAACGATCAGCGTGACCCGGCTGTCGCTTCGCTGCCCCGTGACCCGGATCGGGTGGCCGCCGCGCTGGCGGCACAGCGGGTGAACGCGCAGGTCATTCGGATGTCTCCCTCGGTGCATGGGGACGGCGACAAGGGCTTTGTGCCGACCCTCATCCGGGTTGCACGGAAAAAAGGCGTGTCGGCGTATGTGGGCGAGGGGAACAACCGCTGGTCGGCGGTTCACCGTCTGGACGCCGCCGTGCTGTACCGACTGGCACTGGAACACGGCACTGCCGGGGCCGCCTATCACGCCGTCGCCGATGAGGGCGTACCGGTGCGGGAGATCGCCGAGGTCATCGGGCAGCATCTAAACGTCCCGCTTGTTTCCCAATCTCCCGAAGAAGCCGCTGCTCATTTCGGCTGGTTCGGCGCTTTTATCGGTTTGGACTGCCCGGCGTCCAGCCAGATCACGCAGGAGACTTTGGGCTGGCAGCCAAAGCAGCCGGGCCTGATTGCCGACCTCGACCACGGAACCTACTTTGACGCCCCATAAACTCTGAAGGAGCACGACACGGACACGCCCGGTCAGAAGACCGGGCGGCGTCAGGTCATTGATTGCTATGTCTGATTCTGCCTTGCGCCTCGAAGCTGTGGATACAACGACCGCCCTCGAAACAACTTTGCGGGCCATCGCCGACCACACCGAGGCCCTGCGGGCTGAGCGCCTGCCGGAAGACCCGCCGCTGAACATAGCCGCTCTGCTGGCCGACCTGCGGCGGCGGGACACAGAGGGGGATACGCACCGCTTTGTGCTGTGGGATGCCGAAACGATTGTGGCAAGTGCCGCCGTGCGGATGCCGCTGGCGGGCAACACGCACCTGGCTTCTCTGGACCTCGGCGTGCAAGCCCCCTACCGGCGGCGCGGCCTTGCCACGCACCTGCTGGCCGAAGTCGCCGCCTGTGCCAAGCAAAATAATCGACGCCTGCTGATGACAAATGCCAACAGCCGCCTACCGTCTGGTGAGGCCGTGCTGCGCCACTTGGGCGCAAAGATGGTCATGGAACAGCAGTTTATTCAGCTCACGCTCCCAGAAATGGACCCAAACCTGCTCACGGGATTGATGGCCGATGGCGAAGCCGGGGCCTCTGACTACCATTTGTGGCAGGTGCAGGGCACGTATCCCGAAGAGCGTCTGGCGGACATTGCGGATTTGCATGACGTGATGAACTCCGCGCCGAGCGGCACGCGGGACACGCAGCCCGTGCTGACGACGCCGCAAATCCTGCGGGAGCGCGAGGCTTCGCTCGCCGCCACCGGGCAGCAGCGAATGACCACGTTTGCCGAACACAAGGGCAGCGGGCAGCTTGCCGCCTTCACCGAGCTGTTCTGGGACCCGCAGCGCCCCACCCTGCTGTTTCAGCGGTCCACCGCCGTGCGCCCCAAACACCGCCGCCATTCGCTGGGCCGCTGGATCAAAGCCGCCAACCTCCACGCCGCGCAGAGCGCCAACCCGGAGGCGCAGGTCGTCCGCGCCGGGAACACCCCCGACAACACCGGGATGCTGGCGATCAACCACGCTCTCGGCTTCCGCACCTACCTGATCCACTCCGATTGGCAGATAAAGACCGATGCTCTGGCGGCTTATCTGGGAAACTCACGCCAACAGCAAAAGGATGGCTAAAATGGCTCTCATCTCTACGACGGACCCGGCTTTTCAGAGAGAAGCCGAAGAACTGCTCCACACGCAGGGCGAAATCCTGGTGGAGCTGCGCTATTGCCGGATGGCGGGCAGCCGGGACATTCTGCTGTTTCACTCGTTTGCGACATTTCAGGAGCGGATGGCGTCCCTGTCCCCGTCAACTCTGGTGGATGTGTACCGCCGCTATTCCCTGCCACTTCGCGGGATAATTACAGAGGGGTTCATCCAAGCGGCACGGGCCGAGTTGGCGGGCGCGGCGGAATATCTGATTGTCTACCTTGACGCTCCTCATCAGCAGCGGCTTTTTACCTTCCGGGACGGTGAGGGAGCCGCCGAGATGGAAGAACACTTACAGGACACGCTGGAAGAGCCGGTGGCGATTGGCGCGTATCCTGACTATTCGGAAGAGTCTAGCAACTGCCTTCGGGCCGTTGTCCCAGAGGCTGACGGCTCGCTTTCTGTGGGCGTTTATTGACAGCGGGAGGCTTTGGCCGCTAACACAAGGGGTGACAGCGACGTTTCTTGTCATACGTTTTTCCTGCTATGGTTTGGGGGCACTGCGCGTAGGGTACAGGAATTCAAATCCCGCTCACAGAGGAGAGCAGGGATTTTTTATCGCCTCTGCATAAATGCACCAACGTAGAAAAGAGGACCTTCTGATGAAATCCATTGAACTCAAACAGTACGGCGGCCCAGAGCAGCTTTCGGAAGCGGACGTGCCGAAGCCGGAAGCCAAACCCGGCCAGGTCGTCGTGCGCGTTTTCGCTGCATCGTATAACCCAATCGAATCCAAGATGGCGTCCGGCGTGATGCGCCAGATGTCCCCGCTGACCTTCCCGTTCCGGCCCGGTTCGGATTTTTCCGGCACTGTCGACTCGCTCGGCGCGGGCGTGGAGGGCTTGAGTGTTGGAGACGAGGTGTACGGCATGGCGGCGGGAACCTACGCGGAGTTCGTCGCCGTCGATGCGGGCAAGATTGCCCGCAAGCCCCGCACGCTCAGCCACGTCGAGGCCGCCTCATTGGCTGGCGTGGGGCAGACCGCCACGCAGGCGCTGGAACGGGCACCTCTGCGATCCGGGCAGACCGTTCTGATCCAGGGGGCCAGCGGGGCCGTGGGCAGCGTCGCCGTGCAGATCGCGCATCACATGGGGGCGCGGGTGATCGCCTCGGCGGACGCCGAGAGCCGGGACCGCCTTCTTGGGTACGGGGCGGACGAGGTCATTGACTACAAGGCGACGCCCTTTGAGTCGGTGGCGAAGGATGTGGACGTGGTGCTGGACGGGGTAGGAGGCGACGTGCAGCAACGCTCCTTCGCCGTGCTGAGGCCCGGCGGGATGCTTATCGCCCTGAGCCAGCCGCCCTCCGAGGAGGAAGCCGCACAGCACAAGGTCACGGCGGTCATGATGGGGACCGAGACGTCTGCGGCGAGCTTAGAGGCCCTGGCCGCGAAGATAGACGCGGGGGAGGTCCAGCCCTTCGTCGGGCGCACCTACCCCTTGAGCGAAGTGGCCCGCGCCTGGGCGGATGTCAGTTCGCAGCACATCGAGGGCAAAATCGTCTTCATCGTGGCCGAGTAGAGTCGTCTCCACAAGTTTCTTAAGAAAGAGAACCCTATCATGATAAAGTTCACGATACTTCTGCGAAAGCGCTCAGAACTGACCCAGGAAGAGTTTGTCCAGTACCACAAAACCAAGCACGCGCCGCTTTTCAAGTCGCTCCCAGAAGTGCAGCAATATGTCCGCAAGTATGTTCAGGGCCACACGCTGCCCGTGGCGCTTCCCGGAATGCCGCCGCCCACGTATGACGGCACGACTGAGCTGTGGTTTGATGACGCCGACGCGATTGCCAAAGTGTTCGCCTCACCACGGTACATGGAGATCATCCGCCCCGACGAGGAAAAGTTCATCGATCTTCCCGGCTGCGGCTTTTTGGTCTGCACAGAGGCTCAGGTGATATGAGCAGTTAGAGGTGCTTGGAGAGCAAGCGTTGGAAGATGGAAAGCCAGACACTGTCTCTGTGTGCCAGAAACAGGCGCATAAACCTTGAAACAAACGAAAGGTCCTACTAAATGGAAGCCACCTATGATGCTCTCGTTCCTGTCCCAGCCAATGCCATTGACTTAGGAGACTGGATTTTCCAGATGACTGATGAGGAGTACCGTGCCTGCTCCCGGAACCATTACGCGATGGGGATAGTCGGTGGGGCGAAGCGCCTCGGGATTATCAATGTGGAACAGGTTGCCGGAGCGCTGATTATTCAGCGCTACGCGCCCCAGCTCATGCAAAAAAGCCATGTGACAATGATTTCCAAAGAGAGCCAAGCGTTCTTGGCACGCATCATTCCGTTCAAGATGGAAGTCACCTGGGATATGCAGATAGTAGAGGAAAACGCCGCCTCGTCGCGTTTGAGGTGTTCGCTTGTTGTGGTGACGCCCCTTTGGGTTAAAGTGGCCGGGTGGTTTATTGCCTCAAACTACTTGTTAAAGCGACACTTGATTGGAGAAACGAAAGGATTTGCGCGGGACCTTACATCGAAGCTTGCAACTCAGTGACATAAACATCGGTGCCGTCTGCCGCTCCCACGCCGCACAGCCGCGTACCGCGCTCGAACTACTGAGTGTGCCGAGAACTAAACGAACTCGGTTTCAGATAAGCACTACTTGAACAGACAGAAAGCATCAAGCCGCAAGCCCAACAAGTGGGTTTGCAGCGAAGGAGATTACCCAAAGATGAAAGCGATTGTTATCGATCAGTCCGCGCCGCTAAAGCTGGCCTTCGCAGAGTTGCCGGAGCCGAAGCCGGAGCCGAATCAAGCCATCGTAAAAGTGGCCGCCGTTTCCTTGAACCGGGGCGAAATCGCCCACATTCCCTCCTACCTCCCCGACGGTGCATCTACTGGCTGGGACTTCGCGGGCACCGTGGAGCAGCCCGCAGGCGACGGCTCCGGGCCGAAAGCCGGGGCGCGAGTGGTCGGAGCCTCCAACCAGAAATCGTTCGCGGAGCAGGTAGCGGCCGCAGCGAGCCAAATGGCTGAACTGCCGGATTCGGTCTCGTTTGAGGATGCCGCTACTCTCCCGGTTGCGGGGCTGACCGCCTATTTCTCCTTATGGCACGGCGGCCTGCTGCTCGGCAAGAAAGTCCTCGTCACAGGTACGACGGGAGGGGTCGGCCATTTCGTGGTGCAGTTGGCGAGCCTGTCCGGCGCACACGTGGCGGCGTCTGTGCGACGACCTGACCAGGAGCAAATCGCCCGTGAGGCTGGCGCACGCGATGTCGCCATCGGCGAAGACCTTGCCGGAGCCGACGCATTCGGCCACTATGATCTGGTCGTGGACGGGGTCGGCGGGAAGAGCCTCGCAAACGCCCTGAAGCTGCTGAAAAAGCACGGATTGGCTGTCAACTACGGCTTCACCGGCGGCGACGAGATCACCTTCAGTGCTTCGCAGTTAATCCAAGCCGGTGGCGGGCGGCTGTACAGCCTGTTCGCGAATACGGAAATGGAGCGCGAGCCGCCCGCGACCGGTCTCGCGCTTCTATCCAGCCTGGTCGCGGAAGGGAGACTCAAGCCTTTAATCGGCACCGTCCGCCCCTGGCCCGAGTTTCTCCAAGCCTCTCAAGACTTGATCGACCGGAAATACTCCGGCAAGGTCGTAATAACTCTCGGCTGACCGTTCTGTTCCATCCAGGCGGGCAAAACGAATGGTGTGCCTACATCCCATTCCAGTTGATGCCTGGTGCGACGACATCTTCATGGCACGAGGCGACTCAACCGATTATGAATGGCAGCAGCCTGAACCCCTGCTGCCTCCGCAAACTGCCAATCAACAAACGACCAATCAACAGGGCAACCAGTACAAAGACCACCGATCAGTCGTCATTGGCATCCTTTAATGGCATCCTCTGGGTCCTTCGCAGCGGCGCTTCCTGGCGAGATGTTCCCTCTCGCTACGGCCCCTGGTCTACCTGCTCCACCCGCTTCTACCGGTGGACACAGCAGGGCATCTGGCAGAAGGCGCTGCAAAGTCTGCAAGCCTAGGCAGATCAGAAGGGCGATTTGGACTGGGACGTGACCGCTTTCACTGCCTGCCCGTTAAATGCAGGCTTTTTAGGGTACAGCGGAGACAAGGCTACATACAGCTATGAACAGCTTCTTTCTTATCGGCCTCGCCCCCGAAGCGACAGACGACGCTGCTCCGAACATCCCAGCGAGTAGAACTGTAGGCCCATTTCCCACAATCTTGACGAACGTGCCGGTTTGCTTTCGCCCTCAGCTTCACCAGCCCGAATTACTGTCTTACGGGCCATTCTGTTACGAAAGGAACTTTTCATGACTCCCAATGCCATGTCACACGAATACGTCCTCTGGATCGCAATCATCGCCTACGGGGTTCACATGATGGAAGAGACCATCTACGACTGGCATGACTGGGTGCGCCGGGTGCTTAAACTGCAAGCCGAGTGGAGCGAGTTCTACCTGGTCAACGCCTTTGTCATCGTGTTAGGAGTCTCCTGCGCGATGATCGGCTGGCGCTGCCCGGCGGTGGCGCTCTCCTTCGTGGCCTTCATGCTGGTCAACGCCGTTCTGTTTCACATCCTCCCGGTCCTGCTCACACGCATTTTCTCGCCTGGGGTAATCACCGCCACCCTCATTTTCCTGCCCGTGGGGACATGGGTTTATTATAGCGCGTGGCAGGATGGCGCTCTTTCCACGGGCGCGGCGGTGATTTCCGGCGTGCTGGGCTTCGTGATGATGCTGTTCCCCATCGTGTTGCAAAAGACCAAGCGGCTGCCCTTCTTTCGCCAGGACGGCAAAGCCTAAGACTGTTCTTCAAGGGGGCGTCAGCCCCACCACGAAGAAGTCAACTCGATCACTCTCTTACGAATCACTCTCTTACGAATCACTGTGTTACAAATCACTCTCTTACGAAAGGAACTCTCCATGACCACAAACCTTGTGACCCTCAACCCGGATGCCGGCTACATCACCATCCTCAACACCTACACGGTCGCCCCCGAACGTGCCGAGGAGCTGCTCCAGACACTCGTGCGTTCGACAAACGAGACCTTGCAGTACGTGCCCGGCTTCGTCTCCGCCAGCTTTCACATGAACCTCGACGGCACCCAGGTAGTCAACTACTCCCAGTGGCTCAGTCAGGAGGCGATCAAGGCCGCAGGCACCGACCCCAAAGTCCAGGCGAGCATGAAGGAGGTCGGCCAGATCGCGGACAAGTTCACGCCGATCCTCTACGAGCTGCGGGACTCTGTCATGGCTGCCTAGAAGCTCCCCCCGCTGGAGACTAAGGAGGCTGAATTGGACACACCACTGCTTCGTCACTCGCCTGCATACACTCTCGACCGCGAAACAGCGCCCGCCATGTGGCTGGTTGGCACGCTGTGGCTGATCCAGGCGACTGGAATTCAGACCAACAACCGATGCTCGTTCATCGAACAGGTCATGCCCGCCGGACTCGGACCCCCGGCGCACCGCCATCCCGTGTCCATCGAGGGCTTCTACATTGTGGAGGGCGCGATGAACTTCCATGTCGAAGGGCGGACCGTCCGGGCGGAAGCAGGCACGCTTGTCCACCTGCCCCGGATGATCCCGCACACCTTCACCGTCGAGAGCGAAGAGACGCGAATACTCAACTGGTACGCCCCCGCCGGTAACGAAATCCAGGTGATCTCCCTCGCGCATCCTGCCGAGGAGCGCCGCAGGCCGACGATGGAGGAGAGCCTGCCTCCAAAGAGCGATGCGCTAAACCAGGTTCTGTCGCGTCTCTACGGCTCCGTTGCTGTCACCGCGCTGCCGTTTAGCGTCCCGCCCGCCGAAGAGCTGCTGGTCACAAAGCCTGATTCCTGGCACGCTGGGACGCTCAAGATCGCACGGGCGGAGGATGACCCAGCGTTCCATGCCTTCGGGCTTGCGTGGCACCTTCTGGCCGCAGGAGCCGAAACTGCGGACGACTATGACCTTTTCGAGGTCGTGGCGGCAGCAGGGGCAGGGATGCCGCGCCGCATCCTCGGTGCCAATGAAGCACTTTATGTCCTCGAGGGCTTGGTAGACATAGAGAGCGACGGCGGCGGATCGGTCACGACAGGAGTGGGGGCGTTCAGTTATGCCCCTGCGGGAACATTGCTGCGCTGGCAGGCCATGGGTGCCGCCCGGCTGCTGGTCTTCCACTTCCCCGGTGGGTTTGACCGGGCGCTGGCAGGCGGGCGAGGGCAGGAGGCGCTGATCACTGCGTGGCTTGAGTCCACAGGCACGCGCTTTCTCGACGCGATGCCTCTCACTTCAGCGGCTCTGGGCGTGCCCGGAGGACGATGAATAACAAAGGAAACTACTATGCCTACAGTTCTTATCACCGGCGGCCATGAGGGGATCGGACTCGCCGCCGCCAGACAACTTGCCTCAGACCAACACCTGAACCTTCTTCTCGCCGGGCGCAACCTTGCCCGCGTCGAGACCGCCGCGCAGCAGATACGGCAGCAGTATGGCGTCACTGTCAGCACCGTTCCGTTAGACCTTTCTTCGCTCGCCTCCGTTCGGGAGGCCGCCGCAAGCTGTCAGGCTATGCTCGGCAGCGGCCAGGTAGACTCTCTTCAGGCCATCCTCTGCAATGCAGGAGCGCAGTTTCAGGGGCCGGTCTCCTACAGCCCCGACGGCTATGAAGACACGTTTGCGACCAACTGCCTCGGACACTTCCTGCTTGTGAACCTTTTGCTGGACCGCGTTTCGAAGAAGGGGCGGATTGTGTTCACCGTGAGCGGGACGCACGACCCGGAGACGATGGACGGCAAGATGGTTGGGCTTGCTGCGGAACCGGATGCTCAGGCGCTCGCCACTGAGGGCAAGAATGGCGTCAAGCCGATCTCCGGCGGGAGACGCTACACCACGTCGAAACTGTGCCTGATCCTCTACGCCTATGAGCTTGATCGCAGGCTTCGCCGGAGCGGAAGCTCGCTCGCCTCCATCGCGTTCGATCCGGGCTTTATCCCGGAGACGGGGCTGACCCGAACGTCTCCCAAACCCGTGCAATGGCTCGTAAAGACGCCGCTGATGAAGTGGTTTTTCAAGAAGCTTGGCGTCACGATGGGGAGCGTGCATTTTTCCGGGGCCGGACTCGGCAAGGTCGTCGCGGACCCGGCTTTCGCCGGCAGCTCCGGCGAGTATATTCAGTCGCATAATGGCGAATTAATCAAGGCGCGATCCTCCAAAGTCTCCTACGACGAAACGCGGGCCGTGAAGCTGTGGGACGACTCTGAGCGGCTGGTTCACCTGCAAGCGAGCGAGGAGCCGATTCTCCTCCAAGCGAACAAGAAACTTGCTCCGATGTAATGGTGTTTCTCACAATGCCCCTTGCAAGCGCTTCAGCGACTCTGGGCGTGCCCGGAGGAAAAGGAATATCTCAATGATTGCCATTAACGCCCTCCGCACACCTGATGATCGCTTTGCCGATCTGCCGGACTTCCCGTTTCCGCCGCACTACGTGGATAATTTGCCTGGGTATGAAGGACTTCGGGCGCACTACCTGGATTTGGGTCCCAGGGACGCCAGGCGGACCTTCTTATGCCTGCACGGCGAACCGACCTGGAGCTATCTGTATCGCAAAATGATCCCGGTGATGCTGGAAAGCGGGGCACGGGTGGTTGCCCCCGACTTCTTCGGCTTCGGGCGCTCCGACAAGCCCGTGTTGGACTCCACCTACACCTTTCACTTCCATCGGAACTTTCTGCTGCGTTTCGTTGAACATCTTGCCCTCCGCAATATCACCCTGGTCGTTCAGGATTGGGGGGGGACGCTGGGCCTCACCTTGCCCGTGGACCCTGGCTTCCGTTCCAGACTGGACCGACTGTTTGTGATGAACACAGTCCTTCCCGTCGGCAAACCGCTCGGCCCGCATTACTATGAGTGGAGAGCGCTAGTCCGCAAGACCCCTGACCTGCCGGTCGGGCAGTTCATTCGTGCGATCACACCTCAGCTTACCGATCAGGAGATGGCTGCCTACGATGCTCCTTTCCCCGATGCTCGCTCCCAGGCGGGCGCTCGAACATTTCCAGACCTGGCGATGGTTGAGCCTGAAATGGAAGGGGTCGCCGAGGCCGAGGCCGCCGTCCGGTTCTGGGCCGAAGAATGGTCGGGTCCGTCTTTCATGGCGATTGGTGCAAAAGACGCGGACGTGGAAACGATGCAAACGCTGCACAGCCAGATTCGGGGCTGCCCGGAGCCGCTGGTTGTCCCGGAAGCAGACCACTTCGTCCCGGAGTGGGGCGAACCGATTGCACGAGCCGCGCTACGCGCCTTTGGTGATCTCTGATTTGAGAGCATTCCTGAAGCCACTCCAGCTAGGTTCCTCATGGTTTTTCTTGTCGTGTATTACGCCGAGCATTTTTGTGGTACACTCCAACACAAGGAGAAAACATCATGGGAAGTGTGCGTTTAGACCCGGAGATGCAGCAAAAAGTGAGGCAGGTGGCGGCCCTCAAAGGCTTGACGCTTTCGGAAGTCCATCGCCTTGCTCTGATGGAGTTTTGTGAGCGCGAGACGGAACCCAGGAAAACCAGTCGCTACGATGATCCTTTTTACGATGATATTTTTGGTGTCGGAGAAGGCTCTGCCGATTTGTCCCGACGGTCCAAAGAGATTTATCACGAAATCATGGATGAGAAATACAAATGACCAATCTGCCGGAGACCCTGGTTGACGCTGGCCCACTTGTCGCGGTGATGAACCGCAATGACGATTATTACGCTGACTGTATGCGCTTATTTCGAGTCTTGAACACGCCTCTTCACACAACTTTGCCGGTGCTTGGTGAGGCCATGTATTTGCTGGGCAAGCGTGTAGGATGGGTTGCCCAAGAGGGGCTATGGAAACTTGTTTTGCATGGTGATCTGATTTTGGGGCATCCTTCCCCGTCGGAACTTGTCCGTATGTCGGAACTGATGAGTAAATACAACGATCAGCCGATGGATTTTGCGGATGCTTCTCTGGTGGCTCTTGCCGAGCGCCTTTCCATTGACCGCATTTTCACCGTGGACCGCCGCGATTTTTCCGTCTATCGCCTGCATGGCAAGAAGCCGTTTATCGTAATTGGCCCCCTCTAACCCTATGCTATCCACTCCACCATTGCCGATAGACGCGCAGAAGCGCATTGATGGCGAGCTGTCGCCGGGGGAGACCCTGCTGTGGGCGGGGCAGCCGTCGCCGGGGCGGATGGCACGGCAGGGAATTGTGCCGATGCTGTTTGGCATTCCCTTTACGGCGTTTGCGCTGTTCTGGACGGCGATGGCGGGCGGGATTGGATTGCTGTTCGGTGGAGCGGTGCGGTCGGCAGGGAGCAATGGGGCGTTCGCGGCCCCGTTTTTGCTGTTTCCGCTGTTCGGGCTGCTTTTCGTTTTTGTTGGCTTCGGGCTGCTGCTGTCGCCGCTGTGGCTGTATCTCGGGGCGGGGCGGACGCTGTATGCCGTCACCAGCAAGCGCGTGATTGTGTGGAACGGGCGGGTCTTCGGGGGTGTCACTGTGCGGTCCCTGTCGCCGGTGCAGCTTGGGGACCGGGTACGAACGGAGGCAGGCAGCGGCTCGGGGGATTTGATTTTCCCCCGTGCCGCGACGGTGTCCACCTATCAGGACACGGACAATTCGGACGGCTTCGGCTACAGCCGGACGCGCACCCGTGTGACGCAGTTCGGCTTTTTCGGCATTCCCAACGTCAAATCAGTGGATGATCTGATGCGGCAGGCGTTCGGGTAACATTCTTAAATACTATTTACTTAAATACCATTCAAGGAACGCTCCCCGTTGAAACTCAGCATCCACGTTACTGCCGACCTCGCCCTCCCCGCGCCGACACCCACCACTCTGCAAGTGGAAGCCGCCCATTTGGACGGGGCACAGACCATTGAAGCCTCCACGCTGACACTGACCCCGTTTGCCGCCGCCGAGCCGTTTTTGGACTTCTACGGCAACCCCTGCCGCCGTCTGCTCATGCCTGCGGGTGACGTGCGCTTAGAATACACCGCCACAATCACTCTGCCAGACACGCGATACCCGCTCTTGAAGCCTTATGAGGCCGACGCCCTGCACCTGCCCACCGACACGCTGCTGTATACCCTGCCCTCCCGCTACTGCCAGTCTGACCAATTAGTGGCAATGGCAACAGATATGTTCGGCGAGGTCGCGCCGGGATTTGCGCGGGTGCAGACGATTTGCTCCTGGATCAACGAACATATCACGTACCAGTACGGCACGTCCGACGCGGGGACCTCGGCCTACGACACCGCCACGCAGCGCCTCGGCGTCTGCCGGGACTTCGCGCACCTCGCCATTGCCTTTTGCCGCGCCCTGAACATCCCCGCCCGCTACGTTTCCGGCTACTGTCTCGGCCTCGACCCGCCGGACTTCCACGCCTACTTCCAGGCATTCCTGGACGGCCGCTGGGTTTCCTTCGACGCCACCGAACGCCAGCCCCGCCCGGCTCTCGTGCAGATCGCCATAGGCCGCGACGCCGCCGACTGCGCCTGGGCCACCTTCTACGGCTTCGGCGAAACCAAACGCCTGAGCGTCGAAGTCACCGAGGCGTGACACACAAAAAGCAGCCCCCGCCCGAATGGGCGGGGGCTGTTTATGACTAGGGCGCGGCGCTAACACCGACCGCCGACCAGCCGTCGTAGGGGCCGAAGCTGTACTGGCTGAAAACGCCCGAAGCGTTGTTCAGGTTCCAGAGGGAGGCCGTGCCATTCGTGTTGGTCCACAGCAGCGCCGTTTTGCCTGCCGATGTATCGGCCACAGGCCCGGCAGACCAGCCCGGATAGGGACCGTAGGTGTTCAGCGTGAAGCCGCCCGTCGCCGTGCTGTAGTTCCACACTGATGCCGTCCCGTCGGTCTTGTTCCAGACGATATGCGTGGTGTTATCCGGGGCGACGCTAACAGTCTTCGCCGCCCAGCCGGGATATGGGCCGAACTCGTGATGGGTGAAGCCGCCCGTCGTGTTATTCAGGCTCCACAGGCTCATCGTGCCGTCCGTGTTGGTCCACAGCAGGCGCGTCTTGCCGTCCGGCCCATCAGAGACCGCTCCGGCAGACCAGCCGGGATACGGGCCGTAAGTGTTAAGCGTGAAGCCGCCGGTATCGGTGCTGTAATTCCACAGTGCTGCCGTGCCGTCCGTGTTGGCCCAAAGCAAATGCGTGATGTTGTCCGGGGCGACGCTCACGGTTTTTGCCGTCCAGCCCACGTAGGGGCCGAACTCATGGTGTGTGTACGTCCCGGCGCTGTTGTCCAGACTCCATAGCGAGGCGATGCCGCTGGTGTAGTTCCACAGCAGGCGCGTTTTGCCGTCGGTCCCGCCGTCAGCGACGGCTTTGGCCGACCAACCGGGGTACGGACCGTAGGTGTTTTGCGTGAACGTGCCGCCTGTCAGATTGTAGTTCCACAGGGACGCTGTGCCATTGGTATTGGTCCACAGGACATGCGTCAGCCCAGACAGGCTGGGGACACCTAGGAGGAAGCCATCAACGATGACGTGATCGCTGACCTGATTGCCCTTGCCGTTCGGGTTGTTTTTGGCGTTGTAGGGACCGGACGGGTCGCCCCACCAGTTGCCCCGCGCATCCACGTCCACAGTACTGCTGTTCTGAACCGCCATGCCGTTTTGCGTAAACGTGCAGTTACGGTAGATGCCGCCGCCTTTGCTGACAGAGACGCCGGTGCTGTTCTGTGTCAATATGCAACGAGTGAGATTGGCACTGTCGGCGGACAATCCGTTTCTTGCGTGTTTGATCGTGATATTCTGGAGATTAGCCGTCAGCCCTGCGCCATAGACAACGCCGGGCCAATCCTGGCTTCCCGCCTGGTCTGTGCCGCCGTAGGGGCTGGCATCGGCAGGACTAGTCAGGATCGCCGGAGCGCCCGAAGACGGACCGCGCAAATCGCCCAGGATCGTGAGGGCCGAGTTGAAAGTGAACTGTAACACCACACCCGGTCCAAGTGTCAAAGTGACATCGGCAGGTATTGTTAGGATTCCATGAATGACATAGGGGTTGCCGCTGGCATCCCATTCTTGGTCGCCACTCAACGTGCCGCCGTAGATATTAGTCGGGTGAGGGGTGTAATCGACTGTGGCTGTTGACACAACGTTCGTGTTGCCGCGTGTATGTCGGGTGAGCGTTACCGTGTATTGCTGGCTATCTAGAAAAGTATGGGAAATGGGATCAGTGGTGTCTCGTACCGTCTGCGGGCTGCCGTCGCCCCAGTTCCAAGTGTAGCCGCCCGTGCTTTTCAGCAGGGAGTTGGGAACCGTGGAGAATGTCGCCGAACGCTGCCCGGCGTTGTAGCCCGTGACAAGGATAGGCGGCGCGGTGATGTTAAGCGTGGAGGTCGCACTATACTGATGACCGTTGACATCGGTGGCGGTACACTTGACGGTATGAGTTCCGGCGTCCCAATAAACATGATCGTAAGCCGGGGCGCTGCTGACCGGAGTGCCGTCCAGCGACCAGGCGTAGCTGGAAATACCTGTTCCGCCCGCCCCTTTGGACGTGGAGGCGTCCAGGTTGATGTCCACGGGGGCATACAGCGGCGCGGCGGCGGAGGAAGTCAAGTGGACGCCCCCGGTCGGGCCAAGCTGGGTCCCGTTGATCGTGAGGGTGTCGTACTGGGCATCAAGGTAAGCGGCGACCAGGCCGCCGATGCCGAACTTCGCCAGGTTGAATGCGGCCTTGTAGAAAGCAAGCTTCTGTGCTCCAGTGATGGGGCCTAGTAGTCTAACCTGGTAGGACAGTTGGGTAGAGCCGCTTCAATTTGATGCGGGCATCCTCGGTCGTGAACCGCCAGTCAATCGTGACGCGGCTGGCATTGCGCTCCTCTTGCCAGGCGGCCACTT
>JAABUK010002215.1_pt1 | contig 35419 bp, 23 predicted proteins | sample 5559141 | NCBI WGS metagenome assembly JAABUK01 (sample SAMN10711869, study PRJNA513367) | rock metagenome | isolation source: Antarctica rocks | place: Antarctica: Victoria Land, Pudding Butte nord | collected 2016-01-03
CGTCGCAGACTGTCACCCTCTCCCCCAACCAATTCACCTCCGTCTCACCCTGCCGGGACTTCTCGTCTCCACCCAGACGTCGCCTTCCGAGAGTCCCTCTTCGACGCTATGGGTGATGATGAAGGAGCTGCCTACTGGGAAAGCGTCTACGGCCAGCCCATTCACACCTATCCAGACGAGAAGTGTAACGAGGAGACGGGCGAGCTGGAGAAGATGAATGAGGAGGAGTATATCGCCTTTGTGAGGAGGGGGATGTGGGAGAGGAGTTGGGAGGGGGTTGAAGCGCAGAGGGAGCAGAGGAAGAGGGAGAGGCTGGAGGAGGAGCGAGAGCGAAAGAAGGCAAAGCGGACGAAAAGTGGGATGGCTGGAGACAGTCAAGCTGGGGCTGGCCACTCCGAGTGGGAAGTAGAAGAGAGCCTGAGACGGGGCTCGAAGAGACAAGAGAGGAAGGTGTGGCGCGAGAAGTGGAGGGCTTATGAGAAGGCCTGGGACGATCTGTATCAGCTCGCTAGGTCAAGGCATACTGTCGCAGATGAGGCGGACTACGCGACGTTCCATCTACGAAACGAGATGATCTGGCCTGTGGAGTCTGGGAAGAGAAAGGACGTTCGTCCACAGGAGATTGAGCGGTTCATGGCAGAGACGGTCAAGTCACTTACGACCACCGACGAGTTGGACAATGAGCCACGCCAGTTGCTGTCGAAGCTCAAAGTTGAGAGAGTCAGATGGCACCCTGACAAGGTTCAGCAGCGGTTTGGCTGCTTGAGGATCGACGAAGGGACCTTGAAGGGTGTTACAGAGGTCTTTCAGGTCATGGACCGGCTTTATAATGAGAGGCGGTAGGAGAAAGTCCTTGTCAAACGGCTGTTCAAGTCATGCATAGCGAGGAGTTGCGCTCAGTTGAAGCGAATGATACCCAATCGACTTTGTTGATTTGACAGACACCCGTTTTCTGAAATATCTATCCAGCGTCTTATCTGTATACCGTCTTCTAAGTCTAAGCATGTAGATCTATCTCTATTCGAAAACCCCAAGCTGCACCCTATACATATCCCTGAACAAAGTTCGCCATCCACCAATCTCCAAACCCTCACTGAACAGCAATCTCACCACCTGTCCACTCCAGTATTATCTCCTCAGGCACATCCCTAACCAAGACATGTATATGCTCCAACCCGGGCACACTCTGCAAAGCCGTCCAATTCTTGAACCACTGCACCTTCTCCCTCGTCCCCGGCAGCCCCCTCACCCTCTCCACAAACCTCTTCTGGACAAAGTCCTCAATCTGCCTCCTGGACCTCGGCGTCATATCCCCCCTCTTCGGTTCCGTCTCTGGCCGGTTCTTCAACCAGACGACGATGTGCACGATCCCAGGGTTCATGCCGTACGGCCAGTCGTTCGGTAGGATCTTGAAGTCGCGCTCATCTTCGAAGGGGATGGGGCTCATGAAGTCGAATCTGGGACCTGTTTCTGGCGTTGAAATGGGGAGGGGAGTCCACTTCAGGCGCTTGAGCATGATGTAATTCGGGATGGAGTTGTAGGTCGCTTTGACGTTGCGGGACCAGTTCAGGTAGCGGCGTAGATCGGAGGGTTTCCGTTTGAGGAGGTGGAGGTCATTGTTTGCTGGGCCATTTCGTCAATCCGTATTCAGTGACTGTTGGGTGGTGGTGCTTGATGGTGGGGTACCAATGATGATTTTTAGATCCTCCCATGTCTGCAGGTGGAACTCCTCGTCTGTGGAAGCGAGGACCGCGCGGTCAATGGCGGTGAGATTGAATGGCGGAGGCTCTTCCAAGCCGCCATTGGATGCAACCATTCTCCAGGGAGCGGAGTTGACGATTGGGATGGTGTGGAGTAGCCATTGGAGGTCGAGATGCACAGAACGAAGGCGGAGATTCTCTGGGCGCCGAGGCTGTCAGGCTGTGAGATACGGAAACTGATGGAGCTAATCTGCTGGGCTAAAAGCGAAATCGCAGTAGCCAGTGCTACTACGACAATTATGTACCTCGCCACAACGAATCCGATAACAGAAACAAGCCCGCGAATTGTTGAATTCAAGCTAGCACACCAAATGGCCGTCCCAGTACGAACTGTCTCGACGTTCTTTCGCATAGCGAGCGCCGGAAGGATCATCTAAGAAGGTGTCTCGGTAATCAATAGATATTCCTCTTCAAATTCGAGATAAAAATCAACATGGCGTGAGCATCTTACATTTACGTTGTCAAAAGCACGCGCGCTGATTGCTGCTTGCAGGGCCGGCGCTCTCTCTCCGCAATATTTATTAGGAGTTTATATTCCTTCGGTGGCACTCATTGGCGGTGCTTTCATTTTCAACAAGGGATTGTTGCCCTATGCCGCTGTCATAGTGGTATTGCTTGGAGGATTTGCTTTCTTAACGGACGGTGAGTTCAGTCGAATCGTCAATTGATATCAGGAGTCCTTCTAGTAGATGCTGATGCCTTCACAATTAGAGAATCGGAAGGTGCTCAAGCCACTGGAGTTTCAAGAATTCAAGCTCAAAGAAAAGAAAGCCTGCTCCCACAATGTTGCAATATACCGATTTGCACTTCCCGACGCAACAGATATTCTTGGGTTGCCAATTGGCCAGCACATTTCTTTGGCAGCAACCCCCAAAGGCGCCGAAAAAGAGGTTGTCAGGTCATACACTCCGATATCGTCGGATGAGAACAAGGGCTTCTTCGACTTGATGATCAAGTCGTACCCTCAAGGAAACATCTCGGCGCACATGGATACTCTGGAAATAGGGGACGCGATGAAAGTCAAGGGACCAAAAGGCGCAATGGTCTACACACCCAATATGTGCAGGCATTTTGGCATGATTGCCGGTGGTACTGGTATTACACCCATGCTTCAGATTATTCGCGCCATCGTCCGAGGCAGACCACGGAACGGAGGGAATGACAGGACAGAAGTCGATTTGATCTTTGCCAATGTCAACTCGGATGATATCTTGCTGAAAGAAGATCTTGATCGTCTGGCCAAGGAAGATGAAGGCTTTCGAGTCCATTACGTGCTGAACAATCCTCCGGAGAACTGGACTGGAGGTGTTGGGTTTGTGACTGCGGACATGATCAAGGTATGTTATTATTCATGGTGCTCATATGGTCAGGCTAACCTGCAAAAACAGGCAAAGTTACCCGCACCTAAAGAAGATATGAAGATACTAATATGTGGGCCTCCACCGATGGTCAGTGCCATAAAGAAGGCTACCGAATCGCTAGGATATGTAAAGGCTCGACCTGTTAGCAAGCTGGAGGATCAGGTGTTTTGCTTTTGAATGGACACTCGCGTGTGCATCAATATTCAGTAATAGAGTCCATTCCTAGCATATTGTCGATGCGGCATAGATAGCACAGGACATACATCTTGAAATTTGCCGTTCAAAATCATCAAGATATGCAGTCATAGGGCCGAATATCCTTGGCATCGTCCTCGTCTGTCAAACTCCAACAAATCAGATCTCTCATACAAAGTATGATTCACAAAAGCGCCACTTCTCAGTCAAATTCATGACTCTTGAATGTTGTCTTCTGCGTTTGCACTATACCAGAGAAGAAGTGTTCCGAGAGAAACGAGTTGCCACAAATATACTCGCCGCATAATCCGCTTTGCAACACTGACTGCTGGCCGAAAAGCCAGACTTTCAACCAATACACCATATTCCCCCGGAAGGCGGCTTGGAGTTCTACCTTCATTTCGTTCAATTGACACGAAGTTGAGGAGGAAGTGGTTCTTGAGGCGTTACGGAGAAAATTCTTCCCCTCTCTGGCCATTAAAAACCATGGCGTTCCCCAATTCTTATCCGTCGCTCAATCCCATTGACATCTACCGGGAACATATTTCAAGTATCTTAGGACCAATTGTCGGTCTTGAGCCTTCCGCAATATATTCTAAGCTACAACGGACGCAGACGCAAGACAAAGGAGACCTGATGTTGCCTGTGCCGGCTCTACAGATCAAAGGCAAAAAGCCCCAACAGCTGGCTGCTGAAATTGAAGAGAAATTCTCGGAATCAGACTTGGTGAGAAAGCCGATAGTGATGAGCACGTTTCTCCAGTTCTTCTTCAAGCCTGAGCCGCTTACGAAGACTGTGTTGAACTCGATATTGAAGAACAAAGCGTTATTCGGCACCAACCCGAACCTTGGACGGAGGGACCCTTCAGATCCGTTGAAGGGGAAAAAGAAGATTATAGTCGAGTTCTCTTCACCGAACATTGCCAAGCCTTTTCATGCTGGCCATCTTCGGAGTACTATCATCGGCGGCTTTATCGCCAAGCTTTACGCTGCGATCGGATGGGATGTATGGAAGATGAATTATCTTGGAGATTGGGGAAAGCAGTACGGTCTGCTTGCAAACGGCTACAAGAAGTATGGCAGCGAGGAACAGCTGACGCAGGATCCGATCAACCATCTATTCGACGTGTACGTCAAAATCAACAAAGATAGTGCTGCACAGGAAGCTCCTATCAAAGAGCTGAAGGAGACTATCAAGCTAAGAAAAGAGAAGGCAGAAGACGCCACTGAGCTAGAGAAAGACTTGGCTGGGCAGGTCGAGGCTAGCGAGGACGAGAAGGCCAGGAAATACTTCAAGAGCATGGAAGACGGCGACAAAGATGCGCTTGCACTCTGGGAGAAATTCCGTGGTCTGAGTATTTCCAAGTACGAGCAGACATATGCTAGGCTCAACATCGACTTCGACGAATACGCGGGAGAATCCAAAGTGGCACCGCAAGACATAGCCAATGTGTCGAAAGAGTTGGCAGAAACTAAGGTATCCGAAGAGTCAGATGGAGCTATCATTGTCGACTTTGAAAAGCACGGAGCGAAAAAGCTTGGTAAGGCAATCTTCCAGAGGAAGGATGGCACTCCTCTATACCTGACCAGGGACATCGCCGAGATACGGGCGAGGTATGAGAAACATCACTTTGACAAAATGATCTATGTTGTTGCAGCACAACAAGACCTCCACCTTGCCCAATTTTTCAAGGTTACCGAGCTCAGCGGGCATAAAGACATTGCAGAAAAGTGCCAGCATATCAATTTCGGTATGGTTCGGGGGATGAGTACGAGGAAAGGGACGGTCAAATTCTTGGACGACATCCTTCGCGACGTGGCGGACAAGATGCATGATGTGATGAAGAAGAACCAGAAGAAATACGAACAAATCGAACATCCGGAAAGGGTAGCAGATACTCTTGGCATTACCGCGGTCATGGTGCAAGATATGTCTGGGAAGAGAATAAACGGTTACGATTTCAACCTTGAAGCAATGACTTCGTTCGAAGGAGACACCGGCCCCTACCTCCAGTATGCGCACGCACGGCTACGCTCGATAGAAAGGAAATCTGAAGTTGACATGTCGAAACTTCTATCGGCGGACTTTTCACTTCTTAAAGAACAACATGCCACGGATCTGGTCAGGCTCCTTGCGCAATGGCCAGATGTCGTGCAGAATACGGTGAAGACGCTCGAGCCAGCAACAGCCTTGACATACCTTTTCAAAATGACTCATGCATTGAGCTCGAGCTACGATGTCCTAAAGGTAGTCGGCAGCGAGCCGCAGCTCAAAGAGGCGAGGATGGCCTTATATGAGGCGGCCAGACAAGTACTACATAACGGCATGTCGTTGCTGGGTCTGAATCCCGTTGAAAGGTGCGAGGTTTTCGCCCTTGTGGATGATTTCGAGCTGACTGTCTCAAGGATGTGATTACCCGTAGAGCGAATGTCGTTCTGTGGATGGATGAGCGCACAGTTCGGCGGAGCTAGAGAAGCCACAGAATGAATGCCGACTTTTGCAGTGCCGACCATTGGCTCGAACGAGAAGGATAGAGTAGCGGCTGTCACTGAAGCGCAACTGAGGAACTTTGTCTGGCTTGCGTGTGGCTTCCACCATAGACGGAGCATGGCTGCGGATCTTTGGCAGTAAAAACAGGCGGAGAGTTGACGGGGCCAGCAGCATCAGAGTAGCGTGGCGTACCTGCTGGGCCATTGCAGGTCAACAACCAGTCCTCCTCGTCTTGCGTGATCTTGTGAAACAACGGTGGCCAGCGTGGCAGAAATCCCAGGGTGGATCGAGCTGCGGCAGGGAGTGGTTCAAGGCCACGGAAGTCCTCATGTGAATCATGCTTCCAATCGCGCAACGCTTTGCTGGGCAGCTGTTTAGGCTTTCCGCCAGAGTTCTGGTTGCATGAATACGGAGTAGACGGTCCCTTGTACGCTCATGCCTGCCAGTGAGCTTGGGGAGAATGCCAGCTATGAACCAGTATCTGATCTGCGTCACCACACCTGACATCGCCGTCCGTTCAACTCACGACTCCATGCTCGGGCTGCCGCTCAATTGCCCCCTCCTGTCAACGCCGATTGGGCTGCAATCAACTCTTTCCGGCAGCAGATTGGTTCACTGTGCCCTACTACTGCCCAGGCACCCATCCCTCTGACAAGATCCAGGCTTGTCTTGTCCGTGGGTCGTGATCACCATCCTTCAGCCACTTCAGCAGATTTCTCCCGCAGCCCAAAAAGTGTGACTCCCCGCCGGTGATCGAGTCGAGTAGATTCCCTACATCTGCACTTCAAGCGCCGTCCATTTGCCTTCTCACATGGAGCCCAGTACTGGATAATGCGCAGACAAGATGCCAGTGGCCCTTCACCCCTCCAGCAAGTGAGCAGGGAGGCTTCATCGCACACCCACTGCATTTGACAATGTCAACGTCGTGTTAGCCTGGCCCCATCTGCCAGCACTTCTACTGCATGCTTCTGACACCCGATCTTTCTTCTCTGCCCATTGAGCAGAGCCGCGTCTTCGATCACTTGCTGCCATCTTCCATGGCCGTGACATCGCAATCGACACTGATCTATCCTATCCTCATCACAGTGGTTCGCTGCTGTTGGTCCTCTGATAGGGCTGGCGAGCTTATCGATCGGCGGGCCGGGGCGCGGTCTGACCACGGAAGCCACTGACCATGCTGGCCAACACTGCTCGAACCTCACGCGCTGCAACTTGCGAGGAGTGGGATGAAGAAGCTCAGACAACATTGCCCGATACAAGGACCTCTGCAAACGTTGCCGCCAAGCGATCGAAGCCCGAATTGGCCTCCACCAAATCTCGCAGACGACGCACAGTCGATGGTGAGGGTGACAAAATGGGTCGCACATCCACAAGCATCCAGGACGATGCATCGATCCGGAAGGCGAAGAGATCAGCTGGGTTGAAATTGGATACATCATTTCCTGAAAGAGAAAGCCGCCTCTACTCTTCAGGCCCTCCCGTTGAGCGCCCTCGACGGAGTGCAAGTCGACCTGCCGCTAAACGATCTGCCTCCAAACCCGAGCCTGAACAATTCGTAAGACATCGACAGGGAGATTGTTGGATATGCGACGCTTACGGTCACCACATGGTGGTGCCTCTGGAGGCGTCAGGGCTCTCCAAGGAGAAGTCTATTCCCCAATCACCTCTCGCAACAAAGCAACCGCCGGCTCACCAGGCACCGTCGACAACAAAGCGTCCCGAAGCTTCAGCGGTGCAGTCGCGACCAAACAGATCTCAATCGTACCGAGATCAACGTCCTATGAGCTTTCACGCTGGGATGACACCCGAAGCCTACCATCCGCTCTCATCACAACCATTTTCTACCGCAGATTGGAACGTGCCGCCAACCCCAACAACCCCATATACTCACACCTCTTATGCGCAAACGCCTACAAATCCCCTTCACAATCAATATCCAGACCACCGGCAGCCATTTCCTCCACAGTACAACCAGCAAGTACCGCCTCCCAGGCCAAGACCTCCAGAGCCATATCGGGGCACAAGCACCCATGGCGAGCCTATAATTCAGCAAGCTCCCTTCTTGAGAGACGAACCACCCCTATCGAGAAAAATGTCGCAGAGTGAACATCAGCGTTCGCGGACCCCCTCAGTATCACGCGAGGAGGATGCGAGGAGGATGCCGCCGCCTCAAATCATCCCCGTGGCTCGTCGACCAAGCATCATCAACGCCAAGACAAGCATGTCCACTCCAGTCTCGCATCCTAGTGAGCGCAGATACAGCAACAATGGCTCCGTTCCTGCGCAATTGCCTCACAAGGAACGTAGGTCTGACCCACCACCATCGTCGTATCGCGAGCCTCCAAGTTCAGCATATCAAAGCTCATCCCAAGACAGGCCACTGCCCCGGAAGACTGCATCCTACCAGGATACAAAAACCGTCACGAAAGTGAACAGCTCCGTGCCAGGCCTCGATAGGCGACCTGCACTTCCCACCACCGAACGCCATGAGATCGAGGCAGAAGCCTACCAGCGATCTCGTGGCACCAAGCTCCAGCCTCTTACTGTTGATGCTGTATCAAAGATATCCCGACATTCCGACAGCGGCAGTCAACGCTCAATCAACACTAGTTCTAGAGGGTCGTCGGGCGGCAAGACCAAGACTACTGTGGCCAGTAGCGACATTACCATGACCATTAATGGTGTCACGCTGGGTATCTCTGGGGATAGTGCCGAGAATCACAGCATTAAAATCCAGCCCAAACGTCATGGTGGTGTCAATATCAGCGTGGATGAGCGCGACTCGAGTGGCCGCAGAAACAAGGCGACGAGCTTGCAACAGCGGAGCGGTTCCACCACCTCATCGTCGAAGCACAGCCGAAAGAGCAGTGAAAAGGAGCTGAGACGGTCGAGGGATGATTCGTCAGACCGTAACCTTGATCCTACTACTGGGGTTTCGAGCAGGTCCGACAAGGCATCACTTGATGACTCGCCTAGGTGTGGGTTTGCATTTGGTTAATTTAGCATCTAAAGTTATTATTTCCTGTTTGGTCACGGCCTGTCATCTACGCCTGTTTCTGTTTTCAGATGGTGCAATCTCTCCATCATTGTGCTGAACACCTTTATCAAGCGTTCTCGCTCTGGACTTGCTTTTGGAGAGAATGTCGCGTTCTCCACCAAAAAGTTCACAATGCTTGTCGGGATGACTCTTGCTCAGCCATCGGCTTATGATTTGATACTGGTGTCTACGATGTTCACGAATGTACGAATAATGACTGAGCGATGATTTACCTGTTTGCAATGTTCCCTTGGTTGCGGCATATGACAAAGAACGTTTTCATGATCTGATTTCAGGGCATTTGGTCCTTGAGCGTCTCAATGCAAAGAGAATTGGCTGCTACTTTCCAGGTTGTTTTATTTCTGGTTGGGGAGTTGAACCCTTCACACGCAGAAGTGGCAGCATGCTGTCTTTGAATGATCAAGATCTTCCACTCAGACCCTCCCGTACGCAGAGGTTCTGCCATGGGCGGCCTTCAGGACAATGGATCGCGACGAGAACATCATGTGGTAGTTGAATCATCTTGACCGCTCCTTTTTCCATCTACCGCACCCGTCCATGCCTCCCTTGTCTTCCACCCCTACGACACCAGAAGGCTCTCTGCTATAACAATCCAGCCGAGGCCCAGATTCTGAACTCGACTGGCTATGCTCCAGCACCTCTCTGGACTGTGCACAGATCGATTGTGCGACCCTCCGAGGGGTCCCTACCACTATGAAGGCTTCATCCCAGGCGATCTGCCCCGCACTGCACGGAACACCCATCCATCGTTCGGATACTTTGCCGTCGGCTGCAAAGCAGCAGCGCCTTCAAGACTCACCGTCACCCATGTGGCTACATGTCGTGAATTCCCCACTGCCTCTATCAAACACACCAGGTCACCGCTTCTTATATATCAGTGTTGCACCTGCTTCTGTCGAGCACGTGAAAGGTCCGTGCCTTGTTCTGGGACCTACAACAAGCTTGCGCCGTCGTCATGGCGAATAGAGGCCTCCAACCCACTTGTTTTTGCACATCCAAACGTAATCCCTGATTGCCAATCCTGGACGCCCTAATTAGCTGTACGAGACAGCTATCGGTGGCATTGGATTGGCCGCCAGCTGCATCATCACCATTGTTGCACGTCCCAGTTGATGTCCAAGCCGTGTCGTCTCCTTATTACCGCTTTGACGATTAACAACTAACGGTCTGGTGCAGGTCGATCTATTTCTCTGTAAACGTGCTGCTTGACTGATAATGCGCAATGATCTTCCTTGCTCATCTGGTCAAAACGACCATAATGCGACCGATCCTGGTCTTTCTTTTGGAGTGGAGTTGTAAGTTCGTTTGGGGCCAGACGTGAAATTGACCTGCTGGCATATGATTATTGAACGTAGTATAACGAACGACCACTCTACAGAAACAGATATGCTAGCCGCGATTGAGGAACAGTATCCAACGCTGGTTGAATGTGCAGACGAAGCTCACGATGTTGTCCCGAGGATCCTTGTGTGAGTCCTGGTAGACACTCTCGACACCCATGTTTGCCGCCTGGATACACATCGGGATGCCAAGGAGCTAGGGACAAGTCTATGCCTAGATAGGAAGACTGTTTACCCATGACATAGCTGGCTAATCTGCGCGGCCCAGCCAGCCTCCACACTTTACCCAAAGTTCAACCACCCCAATAACTGGAACACATATTCCACAACCGCAGAACGCAAAACACATCCTTGGTTGGTAACAATCATATCAACTTAACCTTCAAAGCTCACACCTGCACCGTTTCGAGTACAACCCTCTTGACACATTTCTGAGAAAGTGGATGAGGACAGACTGACGAGCATCGAGCGTCACACTCATCCGTCGGCGCCGCTTCAGCGGACTGCCTGACAACACTGAAACCAGTCAATCTCCAATTCGACCTCACCCTTCCTAGGTCACCGCCTCATAAACGTCCGTTTTTCAACATGGCACCTCTACCAACCGACCCGCCAATCCGAGACCTCACTCTCTCCTCCCTCGAACTCGACTCCCGCTCCTCTCCCATCGACCTCCCAGCCTACCTCTCCACCCTCTCCCTCGCCGAGCTCGAATCGCTCAACACCCCACCACCCACCAATGCCCTCACGAAACGCACAACCAACGACCTTGCTCTCTCCCACCCTCTGACCTCTCACTCCCAACTCCTCGCGCGGTCACCCGCCCCACCCCAACCCCCCACCAACCTCGGCTCCGGCGCCGTTCCCCCCAGCGCCATCAACATGAAAGGCATCCAAGCCCTCTTCGCCTTGATCGGCGTCTTTTTCGTCGTCGTAGGCATCTGGTTCTTCTTCTGGGCCAAAAATGGCGGTTTCCAATGGCGCAGAGGCGACTGGGACGACTACAAATCCACCGTCTTGAGACGTAAGGGCCCGGACGGAAAGACACTGAGTAATGCAACGAAGAGTACGAGGTTGGGTGGCGGAAGTGTGGTAGCGAGTGGATATAGTGATGAGGGCATGACGGAGTTGAGCAGTGAGGCTCCTATCATCAAGGAAAAAAACAAGAAGGGGAGGAAGGGTGGTAAGGGGCTACGTGGCGGCGGTGGTGGTGGGGGTGCCGAGAAAAAGAAAGCACAGAAGCAGCGTCAACAGCAGGAAGAGCGATGGGAAGGCGGCTACGATAACGATGTCCGCGCCTATCGACATGAGAAGCCGGCCAGAGTCGGCGGCTTGAATCGCGACTCCGATGCCCAATTCTACGGCACCGACTACTCCGAGACTGAACCCTCATCGTTTGGCGGTGGGGGGCAGAGACACTCCACCGGAGGCCACAGACAAAGCAGTCGCCAGAGCAGCCCAGAGAAAAACCCCAACTCCCACCATCCGCATCCGCATTCCCAGCCCCCTCGACAGAGCAGACGCGACTTCTCCTACGGCCAGGACGACGGCTTCGCCTCGACGCCTACACACACCGCTGCCCATACCGCCACCACCACGTCTCGACCAACGAGGTATCAGAGTCCAAGCAAACATTCGCCCGCCGGTCCTCGAACCGGTACCACCAGACAGAGTGTACCAGGGAGTTATGTCGAGCCTCTGGACTTCGACGCCCAGAGTCAGGGCACGAAGAGCTATCATCATCCTATCCCAGGCTTGAGTGCTGCTGCTGCTGGTGGGAGCGGCGGGGGATTTAGAGCGGGGGATCGCGGCAGGGGGAGGAGGAGGGATAGTCTGGATGACAGTGACTGACTGGCTGGCTGACTGACTGAGCGAGTCCGTGAATGAATGGGTGGGCTGAGATGAAATGCAATCCCCGGCGTAGCAGGGCCAAGGCATGCCTTTGAGCGATGTATGTACCGATATGGATTAGGCAAGGACTGAAATTCGACATGGCTTCAAAGAGCACGAGCACCAGCATGATGACAGACAGACAGACAGACAGACAGACACCGGGATCGCGGCCACACCTTCGCCGGAAACACTGCAGGTATACCTAGAATAAATAGCATAGCATAGCATAGCATAGCATAGCACAGCACAGCATACCCAACAGCCAGTCAAGCGAGTAAAGCAGCCCATCGGCTCTCAGACGGAAAACCGTAGTACATACATACATACATACATACATACATCCAGACACCAGAAGAAGAAAAAAAAAAGAGAGGGTTTCCTGACAAGAACAACAAAGCATAATCTAATCATCATCACCATCACCACACCCCACAGCTTAATCGCTCGCTGGTGTGTGGTGTGTTGTGTTGGCCTGCGCCCCACCACCACACCACCGGCAGTTTGTTTTGCTGGGCCCCGTCCTCCCGTCCGGCTGAGGGAGCTTTCGATGTCGATGTCGTTCTCGATTTCGGAAGGGAAGGGAAGGGAAGGGAAGGGAAGGGACAAAGCCGGAGATTCGTTCTGATTCCAGTAGGTAGACGAGAGAGGGGGAGAGAGAGAGAGAGAGAGGGGGGGGGAGAGAGGAGAAAAGGGTTGATTAGTTGGTTGATTGATGAGTGGGTGGCTTGACTCGATTCTGCCATTTACTTACGTCCAGACTATTTCTAGATGTGGGAATTCTCGGTGGGTCCGTCAACGAGACATGAGCAGGGACTACTTCTTCAATAATCTGCATACGGAAAAGAGCGCTTGATTTACCATTATCATAATGCTCCGCTTGCAGCGCTACTCGGACGCCCTTCCATGCTGGATAACGTATAGATAGTGTACATCGCTGGCTGATCTTCATGCCTCAGCCCGTCATTGTGTCGGGACGATGCGAAAACTCGGAAGCTCGAAAGCCCAAAGGTCTGCCTGAAAGCAGCGCGATTCTGCGAATCTTGGTTCCCATTAATTACACCGGCACATCTGCCGGCCCGCTCCTAGACTTTTGCCATCCGCTTCGACATGCTGTTTTGTGGCGTTAGCCGCGCCCATGCTGGCTCGTGGGTGGTAGACTTACAAATCAAAGAAGGCAAATTGACTGGGCGAACTCCCATACTCGTACACAAAGCGACTGGCCAGGTAGCTGCCGAATATGGCTCGCAAGTAATTCTGAGGAACCTGTCCGAAGGGAGTAAGCGATTTGGAAGTCTCCATCAGAATCAGCACCACTCACCCTTTCCAGGATCTTCTCCAGACCGATTTGCTTCAACAACAGCGCCGGCAGAGCGTCTTCGAAGACCGACTTCCTCAAGGCGACATCGTTCCACAAGGACGTATTCTGCAATTCCTCATCAAGCTTTGTGATGGCAATACTCAGCGTGTCGCTCAATGTAGCCCGCGGTTTGCCGCTCTCTTTGTGCTCGCGCCAGATGGCTTCGAACTCCAAGTAAGCGTTCCGACGGATAGTCTCCTGGACCTGTTTGACATATGCTTTGTAGAATTCGGGAACCGTCCCATCCGCACCAACACACATATTTTCGATGAACCCGGCATCGTCGAAGCTCAAACTGGCCAATACTTCCAGCGAAGAGGAAGTGACTCCACCTTTGTTTGCTGATGCATCCTTGAACAGAATACACCCGGCTTTTTCCAACCTCAGCTTGGCGTCTTGGGTGATGAACAAATTCGCTCCTTCCACGATGTAAGGAATGACGCATTTCCCATCCACTATCAATCTCGATACGGTTGAGAGATCAATCGATTCTGGTCGTCCTCCACAAGGAACAAACAAATCAAAAGGTCGACCATCCCGCAAATGGAACGTGTTTCTGAAAGACGTACCGTTGTGGATGGTCTCACCGCTTGGGAGGGTCACGTTCGTTTCGTCGACGAGAACGCGATATCCTTGCGGCGAAAGCTTCTTAGGGTCGAATTGCGCTATCATCTTCCTCTCCTTCGCCAGCCTTAGCAGCTCACCGTGATTAAGACCTTCCGGATCAACAAGTACTCCGGATCCGTCCACAATAGCCGTGTACTTTTCATTGCCCAGCAATATCTCATTGGAGCCAAGATCGCCATCTGGCCCTCCAGTCTGAAGCTTGCGAACTTTTGATGGATCGAGATTCAACTTCCGGTAAATGCCAAGCACATATTCCCGAACAGATAATGTTGTCATCCCATATGAGTCGTGAGGGATGCCGCCCAGCTTGGGACTCTTGCCAGTGAAGAATGATTTCCACCATGGAGCGCCCCGGATCCGTGCATGCTCGGTTGCCCAATCAACAAGATCTGCAGTGTTTTCATCCGGACCCATGAAGAGGATTTCTTCCTGACCGTGCAAATCCACGATTGGATCCTTGATACCGGGACTTGTTGGTGGGAGGAGCAGATCCAGAATACTGTCGATATACTTCTCGAAGGCCACCCGAGCTTTGTCTTGGTGGTTGACGTCCAGAAGAATGACGCCTTTCGAGCCGCCCTCGGGAATGTCTTTGTTCTTCCGCTGTTGTGTATTTGCCAGGTTGTAGTTTTCGTCAAACTGCGATCGAGCATTGATCGAATAGGCTTCTCGGTTTCGAGACTTGACGATACGGATGCCTCCTCGGGCAATGTCACGGAACCGAAGATGAAAGCCTCTGAATTCGGAGCTGATGATGAGGAACATGCCGTAAAGTGGTTGCGGATATTCGTTTTCAGGAAGGAAGCTCGGATTGAGTCGGAAACTCAATGCAACTTTGGTAGGAGTGTAGAAATTGGTCTTCAAAACCGCGGAGTTGAAGATTCTGAAAGACGTCATGACCATCTCATCGTGCTCGTTAGCAGCGGCTGTTGATATCAATTCTGTCATCCCTGCTTCATCAAGGACAGGGCCGGCTTTGATTCGGAGGTAGCTGAGGGTCGGCAGGAAATCGTCCTGTTCACCTCTGACTTGCACATAGTGCGTGTTGGCAAAGGTCAAATACAATGTGCGGATAAGGTCAGGATACTTGTTGATGATCTCCAGGATGTAGTCAGCGGTGAATGTCTCGTTTCGAAGTCTGCGCTTGATCTTGGAGAGGATTTCGACGTGATTGCTGTTATTGGGATCCAGCACTGCGGTAAGCGAGGTGTACTCGGAGCCCAGACGGTTCAGGAATTGCTGTACGAAGATCCAGACGCAGTGTGCATAAATACTCTCCTGTAAGCTCAGACGCCCACTGGCGAAATGGCTCTGAAACTTGTTTTGTGGTATGCAATACAAAAGCGATATCTCTTTCATGATCTGGTGAATGGACGCCTCAATTGGAGGGAAGCGCCCTTCGCTGGAGAGAGGCTTGAGGTATACAGACATTATCGTCACCCCATTGGAGAACTGCTCAATGTATTTCCTCGAACTTGTCAGACCGTAGTAGTGATACAGGTCCGACAGGGCGCTGAAGATTCCCATCGCCGATCGCTGGCGATGCGCGACGACCAATCTCTTTTCTCGAGAGCCTTCAATTTCGAACATTTCGATGACTGGTCCTGTTCTTGCAACTGCATTCGTGAGGATCCCTTGATAGACCGCCTTTGTATTCTTTGTTGCCTTCTGAAGGAACCTCTTCTCGCCTACCTGTTCAATGTCTGTGGCATCCCTTCCCGGATTAGGATTCGCAAAGTGACATTGGTAGACGAAGTAGCATCTCAACTGTTGATCTTTGTTGTCTGGAAGAGCGTTTGCAGAACGGAAAGATTCGACCCGATAGCTCCTATCATGTGTTGACCCATTGATATATTTCTCATCGATGCGCTGCTCATACGCGGGTCCGTTCATGACGCTGACTCCTGGCTGGCTGGTGTCGATGTAGACGGCATGGTCAACAGCTTCTTTGTCCAGCCTGATCTCCAGTTTCTTGTCGTCTCGAGAGTAAGCAGCCACTTTGGCGGCGTACAAGGACAGGATATTGTTTGCAATTGCGTCTGCTGTTTCTGTCTGAAAGTATGTATCGTCGATGCTCAGGGAGTTGTAGAACCAATCTGTCTCCGAGGCAGCAAACTCGGGTGGTAGGAAGCCCTTTTCTTCCACGATATCGATGACTGTTTGGTTGGTCGGTTAGCCAGCGTGTCACGAATGTTCAGAGGCACGGCTGGCTTACCGTCTTCCATCTGCTGCTCCTTCCCCTCAAACTTCGGTGCAACATAGCCAGGACCAGTCTCGTGAAGAATTCGGGAATTGTTGGAGTGAGAAGCCCCCGGGACAGCCAGATGGGTTGGTTGAGGTGAAGGTCGTCTTCCAGGGGTTCTCACAACCTGCTCTAACAGCTTATTGTGACGAGGGAATGGTGGAGAGCCGTGACCGGAGGAGGTAGTTGAGGGTGCTGTCGGGGGCAATGGCGATGAGCCATGACCGTTGGAAGTAGCCGAAGCCGCAACTGTGGGGATATGCGCTGAACTGTCACCGTTGGAGGTAGCTGAAGGCTCGCCGACGGTGGACTTAAACAGATGACCACCGTTGGAGGTAGTTGAAGCTTCCGCAAGCGGGATTTGGGGTGCATCGTCACCGTTGGAGGTCGCCAACGGTTCCGGAGTGCTGGATTGCAACGAACCATCACCGTTGGAGGCAGCGGCATGTTCTATGGTGGTGGATGGAGACGCGCCGTTGCAATTGGAGGTCGCCGAGGGTGCCATGGTGGTTGGCTGTGATGCAGCATCGCCGGTAGACGTCGCCAGGGGTTTCGTTGGGGTCATTTGTGGTAAACCATCACCATCAGACAGGGCCGTGGGTGTCATGGTGATGAACTATGGCCAGACGCAACAAGTGCAACAACCGCTATGCAGCAGTGAGAGTCTGGGGAGATCAAGAAGAAATATCGCAAGAATTGTGGTCGAGCCGTTGGCGGTTGATCAGCGGCAGCGTGACATCTGCGGGTCGTTGGAGGTTGGAGGTGACAGCGAATGCCGGGATGGGGCGGCCGGATGAGGCTGAGTTCGGGGCCAGAGTGTAGCACAACGCTGAGAAGACTGCGGGACGCTTGGTGGTGTCAAGCAGGTTCGCTTCCGCTGCTTGTCCCTTCCTCCCGTTGCTGGGGCTGGGATCAGCTGCAATGATATACGTGATGGCAGTGACATATGCAACAGCCGTTGACGTATCCGTATCGGGATCAGGATCGGGATCAGGAGCAGGAGAACAGCGTGCCAGTCTCTTGCATCCGCGCTCTAGCTCTCGACTACGCCAGAGAGGTGGGTAATCTGCAGCAACGGTGCTGGTGCGGAGGCCTTGAAGCCTGTTGCTCTACGGAGGGGGCGCGAGAAGCTCACCGCGGCCGGTCACCCATCCGTATCACGTGATGGCGAGGTCCGATTCATGCGACGACAACGTCCTCGGTGTTCCGCGGAAGAATACTCATGGTCTAAGTTATGGCATTGCAGGTTGCATCGGAACCCATCAGAGCAGAACAGGACACAGCAAGGATAGCAAACGGGTCTCGTGGGTGGCGTTGGATGCTCGTAGTAAAGAGTACTCGAGTCCTCTAGGGACTCTGATAGACTGATCTGGTACCGAGTACCGAGTACATGTACACGGCTCCAGCAATCTGGGGTATTCCAAATATCCCCGCAGGCAGCGCTATCCTCGCCATTCTCCATCATTGGCTTGAGCGATGAAGAATCTGCGGCTATCCTGGTAGATATCCTCCGTAGATCGTTCCGCTTGGCGCGCCCGTTGCAGAAGCCATCAGCCACAGAAGGAAAAGGATGGAAAGGGGTCTTCCGACGTCCTCATACGCCGACGTGAGCATGCGACACAAGCGGCCGGACCAAGGAGCCAGACATCTGTGATACGTCCCCAGGAAATTGCCTTTCGGCCAGGCTGAACCGTTGGCCCAAAACGACGCGGTCTCGGAAACCCCTCTGTACCTGCATCGCGACGCTCACGAGTTACCAGCTGATGACAGCAATGACAACAAGGACCATTCCCAGAAACGCCAACAACCTGCCTCGCATCCGAGCCGGTCTCTAGATCGCCAAACCCCATGCAGTTCCCCAGAAACACAGAACCCACATCGCGCTCCTTTGATTATGTAGTACGCTTGCCAGCCAATGCCTGCTCTTGGTGGTTGCTGTCACCGCCGCTGCTGCTGCTGGCTCCAGGGGTGTGCTGTTCTGACCCCTGCTGGGAATTCATCGAATGCCTTCGAAGGTCTAAAGGCCTGCCCTTCGTCGCTCCGATCGCCCCATCCTCCTTCACTGCCTCCTCCTCATCCACGATGTCATCGTCTGCAAGCAAAGCACCGTCCTCTCCAACATCATCATGGCTCGCTTCTTCTGCTTCTTCCTCAGGGGCCGCCTTGTTTTTGATGAAGCTGTCAATGATGTAATACTGTAGTCCGTTCATGATCAACGGAAAAATAAGCATGACGAACGCAATCTGGATCGCTTCATTGCCCTCAGTCCATCGCAAAGCCCAGTCGCCTACTTGGACTATCCATGGCAGCAACGCAAAGATGATAAAAACGCACGTTTTCATGCCCAAAAGACCTATGAAATATATCATGCTCTGTTTCAACCACCAAGTGGCTTGTGGTGGTGTCCCATAATTGCCAGATCGTATTGATTCGGGAGGATTCGCGAGCGGAGTCAGGCTGGCGCCGGCGGTAAGCAACCTCAGGATAATGATCAATATGGGTATACCTATTGTAGTGTCGATACCCAGATTCAGCAGGTAGAAGGAACACGGATTCGGCTTGTATTCCTCTCCGTTCATCCCTGCCGCAATTGTAGCAGCTTGAGCCACAGAGGCTTGTATCTGTCCGGCAGAGAACATTGACATGACCAAGTTCGCCAGATGCAATAATACCGAACCAAGTACCTGCTTTGATGCGTCGAACGCCCATACCTTTAATGGTCGCTGCGGTCTCTCCCTCCATCTTTTGTACACGAGCGAGAGCAGAGCCAAAGCGCCCAAAGCAGCCTGCACTAGAATCGCGAAAGGCCCCAATAATTCACATTCGCCCGTGTTCGGAGAGCCATCTGGAGGCGATCCTGAGGAAGTTGAGCTTGGAGACGGTGTCGACGGAGAGGCGAGGGTTTGAAGAAGGGTTGGAGTGGAGGAAGCCATGATCGTAGCGATCTGAAAAGCTGCAGAGCCCGTAGTCGGGGATGGCCCCATCGCTATTGATGTCGAGATCTGGGTGAAGACAGTGTGTCGATTCGACGCTGCATGTTCTGGCAAGGGAGAATCGGGAAAGTCGACGGGCTCACAGACAAAGCCAACACTGAGCTTCGAAGTTGGTCGGGGGTCTGAATTATGTTTGAGAACGCAAGGCAGAAAGCGCTGGTGTGGCGGAGCGTCAGGACTGGAGGCTTGGCAGCACAAGAAGTTGCTTCGACACCACGATTTAACGAGAAGTAAGTTAGAATAAGCCGCAACGAAGCAGTCGCAACACTCATTCTCCCTATCTCTATCTCAGGCTCTCTAAACAGCGCCTACAGTTGATGTCACAGAGTAGAATCATATCCTTAGTCCCAGCCTACCTCCTCCCAGCAAGGCAACGGCTAGAGAAGGCCGCTCAATTCGACTCGACGACGTATCAGCAGGCTACATGCGCGTTAGCAGATAACCTGGCTCTCTGTCATGCAAACGCGCGAAGACTTCTGCTACCGCAGAGAGCACTAATGGGCTTGTGTGAAAGTGCTGCGCAATTTGGACTTATTTCAGTGCGCGTGCGCTCTGCTCTGAGCGCCATATGATCGCTACTGACTGCCTTCTACGAGTCACAGCTATGATGACGACAAGAAACGGAACAATAATGGACGGGATTGAGATTTGAGCTATCACTGCTTTCACTGGATTTGTAGGTCAGACTAAGTTGAAGAATTTCGCTATCGATTCTTGATCTTTGTTTCTCCCAAACAAAATAGTCTATCTTGCGCGTCTAGACCGCAAGCCAATAACTGAAGTACCCCTAATCACTATCACATCCATGAGAGACGCACGCTTCCAGGAAGCCTTCCACACACACTTTCTCGATGCCTTCTCATGCGGATGGCTATGCCCATTGACCCGCCGCTATCACCACTTCCATCCGCAACCCCTCTCCTCGCCCTCAACCACAACTCCTCCTCACTAAGCACCTCCCTATCCATCCCCTGGGGCCGCAAGCCCATCCGAGCAGGCTTATCCTTCAATTCCACCACCCAAACCTTTACCTCCAAAACCCCCTTCCCAAGCCTCCCCGCCCCCTCCCCACCCATAACCTTTTCAGGCAGCCCGTCCGCCGGTCAAAGCAGGTATATCGAACCGACCTCCAACAACACCGCCGCCAGTTCAGACCACCTCCGCGCTGGCTTCGGCGCGATTGTAGGTTGGAAATACCTCGGTGGGAGTGCGGAGGGGAACTACACGAAAGACCTGCTGGGCAATAAAGATGCGTGTAAGGTGTCGATCAGATGTACACGACGCATTGGCTCGATCACATATACAGAAGGGCCTTGGTTGGCTGACTTTAAGGCCCGACAAGGACGAGTCAAACAGTATTGTCGAGGATGACTTAGAGCTTACCCAAGAAGCACTGGAAAAGCTGGAACTACAGATCCAAAGGATTCATGCGCAAGAGAATGGGTATCATGGAATCACCTGTATGCCAGACTGATCCACCTGAACGACCAACATAAGCAGGGTGTCCGGGTGCAGCTACACCGGGACGCTTTTGTAAAGCAGTATGCAACGTCCAGGAGCGGGAACCCAAATCGGATAGTAGCGCTTGGTGAATGTGTGCGTTCAGAGGGACTAGGAGGAAGAAAATCATCGATCAAGTACCGAAAAGTTCTTCGTATCATCCGATGAAAACCGGAATCAATTCTTCAAAATCTGCCTAAAACCAAAAACAGCTTGGATTCTTGGCTTTAGCCATCAGAAGCCCTTCGTGCCTGAATTCTGAATAGAGAGATCAAGTGCACCTCGCCAAGTGGGATTTTTCAAAGAAGTAGACATGATTTTTCATAACTGATTGATGTGGGAGAAGTAGAGGTTTAGCCAGACCAGGTGTGGCAAAGCCCGGAAGTCGCCCCCACGTGACCCATTGCGGAGGTGAGGGAGAGCGGCAGTACCCTAGACCCAGCTCGGCTGTGACAGCTAATTACGGTACGAGTACCTTGGGAGGGATCTCTGAACACAAATTTATATCCTTCCCGAATTCAGTTGCAATCTAGCTCCGGTAACAGTTTGTTCCAGCTCAAATGGTATCATCGTGCAAGCTCCAACCCGGGGAGATATGCAATAAATTCACTTTCCTCGAGCCTATCCAGATGACTCCAGATCTCTGAGCTCCCATAACTATTCAGTAATTCCCATTCTTCATTGAGAATCGCACACGCTCCTCTTCCGCCAATTCTCCCTCTTCGAACGGTCTTGGAGCCCTTCGTAGTCTGGAGCCGCCCAACCAATTTTTGATCACACATCGCTCGCTCTCTCGGCCTTGACAGATTTTTCTTCGACCAAGATTCTTGAACTTTGGGCCCAGGGGGCCGCTGACATAATGATAATTGCCAGCGAACAGGTACTGCCTCGAATCACCAAGAGGATACTGCTTGTCGCCCCAATGTCCAGCAAAATGAAACCACCCGGTAGGGGCCGCTGGGGTAAAGTTTGAGGAGCGAAGAGTGTCGTCGCGTAGATCATATGTGTACATGTGCGAGTTCAGAGCTGGATCCCACAATGGACCTTTGTCGGTTTGGTCGTGCAGCAGCCCCCAAGGGAGGATGTATGAGTGCGTTCCTGGCGTAGCATACATTGCATGTGTGCCAGTGGCGGAGTAGACCACTGGGCGTCTGCCAATCTTCTCCACGGCTCGGTAACTGTATGCCTGTCCGAAAAAGTGTTCGCTGACAAAGACAGCCTTGGGCTTTCCATTCTGAAAGCGCACCACTGTATGCTCCCAGTCTCCAATATGATTGCCGAAGCGGAGGACAACAACATTGCCCAAGTTGAAGCTGTAGAAGAAGAACCAAAAAGCATCGACGATGCCATGCCCCTTGTTCACGACAACAAGAACTGCTGGTGCATCGCTACGCCCACCTTGTATCTTCTGTGCGGCTGCCTGGGATGTGTAGACGTGTTCGCTTTCCTGGCTAGACGTTGGCGGAGCGGCTGGAATATTCTTTTCGCCCATTAACCATTCTGGATGATCTTCCACGTTGTCATCGCTAGTGAGGAACATATGCCTGCCATATTCCCACCGATTCAAGGCATCCAAGTTGTCGAGTTTCGGGTGTTGCCGGCTGGACAAAACTGGTGTGAAGTTGAGCTCTGGGGTGATATGGTGGAGATGCTCACGAATGTCGCAAGGCCAATATTCTTCGCCCGAATATAGGTGTACCAAAGGGGCATAATCGACAACATACTGAGGTATTTGTGAAAGTACATTTGTATTGTTTTCGAAGGTGCCCGGCGTGATCTTGGTGTCTGACGGTGCATATTGCCATGAGGAATCGTCGTCGATGTTAAAAATGTCCACGGGACTCTCCGTAAAAGAGTCGTCAAGCCAAGGAGCCTTTGACAGATTGGTAGTTCCTTTGCACCATTGCAGGAAAAGCCGAGCGTTCCGATGAATAGAGAGCCAGAACTCAGCTAGAGAGCCTGGGCGACATGTTGCATACGTTCCACGACGAGGAGGTTTACCTTCCGGCAGGTGATCATAAGTGGAAGGTCCTTGTTGATCTATGTCTTTATAGGAGTGGACATCGTTAGGAGGAGGATGTGACTGATCCGAAGGCCAGTGCTCTGACAAGGATGATTCTGATGGCTGTGCTGGTAGGTACTGAAAAGTGTTGGTGGCGAAGGGGGAAGGAGACGATGTAGGTAGCGCCGACGACAAGCTTTCAATAGCAGTAGGCTGCAACCTCAGTAACTGCTGTTGTAATGCCACTGTGTGCAGAAAGACGTAAAGTTAGTAACATTTCATCATACAATGAAAAACAAGACTGAAAGACACCAGGCCATCAATCACAACTGCTGGGGCCAATCTGCTGAAGAGCACCGGGCTGGAAAGCAATTGAATGAACAGATAAAGCTCCAGCCATCCCAGCACCAAGGCAAGCAATTTTTATGGACTTGGACGATGGATGTCACGTCAGTTCATGGATTTCGACTTGTTCAAAAGACGCGTAGGTCGGGATCGAGATCGACGACGGGAAGAACTTACTAAGCGCATTGAGGACGAGTGACAGAAACACTTTAGGCGGAAATACCAATGATTAACACGGACAGTGAGCCATTTGAGGTTGAAAGATAAAGATCTATGTAGTGGAGAGATAAAACCCGTTGTTGCTTGAAGGATGCAAATCGAATGGTCATCGGGGTGGCATGTCACTCCAAGTGTCTGGCGGCCGACGCTGCCAAGTCCGAAGCCAAGCTATCGACTGCCCTAACCAAATAAGCTCAAAAGCTTGTCTCCATTTTCAGATCCTAGAGTGACTCTCTAATTGGACGATCAAATTCAGGTGCAATGGTGAGGAAATGAGCACTATTATCACTGGTGCGGTGAGATCACATAGCTGTGAATCTATCTGGACTTGATAGATCATCTGTGCACGCAATGAGCCACCATGAAAAGGTTGGCGATGAGGAATTCGAGTATGAATATGACCCAGTCGAGACCGAGGTACGACACTCTGGCAGATTATCTTTCATTAGATGCAGAATGGGCTCGCCTTGCTGACCTTTTTAGACATTCCACGTCGATCTTGATCTTAGCACGGTCAACGTTGAAAGGAGGGAGTCTCTAAAGAGAAGGAAACTTGGTCTTCTGTCGGCGAAAGGCGGCGAACAGACTCCAAGTTCCGATCAAACTCCTGCCGGCAATGCTCGGGCTGAGTCTGACGCTGCAGTTGAAGCTGAAGATGTCCAGGTGGGTCTAGACAGCACACGAAAACCTTCAGCCACTGGATCCGCGGCCAGTGATCTTCAGATTCTGGATCTCCATGGTCAAAATCCCCTCGTTTCGTACCAGAATCAGATTTACCACTGTACTTGGTCTGACCTAGTCGGAACTGCTATGTTCTTCTCGAAAGCAGAAGCCGGTCCCGAAGACGAAGCCTTGATGTCTACAGATAACTTTCGACTTGTCAATACTTCACGAATCAAGCTAATTGGTCAGAAAGCAAAACTAGCTACAAAGCCCGGAAGGAAGCGTCCAAGACAGGCCGAAGAGGAAATTCGTCATGACTCTTCTGCAGAGGAAGCTGATGGGGATACTTCCCTGATGGACGGTAAAAGCCTAGGGAAAATTCGTACTGGCAATCCAAAAGTCAATGCAGCTATTAAAAGACAAGCAGCATTTTTAGAGAAGCTGATGGATGTCAAACGAGCCAAGGGTGAGTCTGACAACGTCCGGACCGTGTTCAGCCAGAAAAAAGGAAGTTCAAAAATTATACAAACCCGGGAGATGGAGGCCGGAAGATCTCGTCAGAGACAAGACTTTCCATCTGTGGCACAGGAGATTAAGGAGCTAAACAGAAGGGTCGTGCGAGGGGACGCCACTGCTTTGGTGCGACTTCAGGATATCTATTCGAGCATGGAGGACGAAGCTTTGAACCGCTCCTCTTCTCAAGAAACCCCCGTGGCGCCTAGCCAACAACCTGATGACGCTCAGGCCGCCGCAAATGCCTTCGACCAACGCCAAGCAACCAACGAATGATAAGCAAAGCATTTCAACGCTTTATGATACGGTTTCGGCTTCCTGAAGTCGATATCGAGAATCTCAGCAAGCAGGCGATTTATGACATGCGACCGGCTTGATGGAGGGTGTGATTCCCTTTCGGCGCCCAACCGATTGGCGATGGTGGTGGTGGTGGAGGATTTCTGATTTCGCTTCGGTTGGTGAAGACTGAATCATATTTGGGTCGTGGGGATGCTTGTATGGCCTTGGCCATGTCATCGCTGAAGGTGGCGAGTGACAGGCCGGAGGAACGGACTCTTGATTGCTGCATGCTGAGTGACTAAGATAATGTTCGAGGAAAGTGCTGGATGGTCGAGCTGCGATGACAGGAGTTGGAGCAACAAGATTAGCTGTTCCTGCGCCGAGCCTATTAGTCATCAGGGCTTTTGATATCGAAGAGCGCTTACAGTCGAGTCTGGAGGAGAATGGAGGACGAGACCGGTGATAGAAGCACGCCAGGAACGCACAGCTTGAGCAACGAAGATTTCTGAGAGGAACAGCAGGAGAAGTGGGATGAAGAGCAAAGTCTAAGCACCAACAGAGATTTATCTGGAAGCAGCGGTCTAGCATGCCCTTTGTGACTGGTCTCAGACTTTCAGTTGGTTGTCCAAGATGTTCCGGCGGAAGCAAGCCGCTGGCGTAGCAGTAGACAGCCTTTCCCACAAGTGCCAGGTGGACAGGGGGTGGGGAAGCGGGAAGCTGGAAGCTGCTTTCCCCGGACTCCACGCTCCCCGCTACGCGAAAAGGCGGTCTTTACGAGCAACCACTAAGTACGACTGACTTTGCAGTCATTACTTGTGTCCTTGACTCCCCCGAAGCCTCCGATCCTCTCGTATCTCGGAGCATTCGATGTTGCATTGTTGGCAGCCTGAAGCCGTCATATAAGGGATCAACTCCTCACGTCCTCAATTGACTCGCTACCATATCAGGAGTCTACGTACTCTGTCTGCCTTGATGGATGGCTACTAGTCGCAGCCGCGGATGTCTTCACGATTGACCTAGACGACTCCTACCGTTCCTCCCGAACAAGCTAAATAGGAGATGCGACAAACTGCCGTCGGGCCCAACATCTGCGCCGCTCCGAGGTACTCCCCGGGAACGATCACTCTCAAGAGTCGAGAGTTAAAGACTGGTGTCTTTTGCAAATTAACAAAAATCCGAAACTCTCCGTGAGTGCTTTGGATCTTTCATCTCCGTTTGTCATCCGATCCTTGCACCTGGATCGAGTGATCCGCGCGTCGCAGGATGTTTGACATTGAGCCATAGTTTGCTCCTATTCAACGTAACATTCGACTGCCCGGCATTACGGCTGAAGAGATTTCCAACCAGACTCAATGGTCAATCACAATGCCAAGGAGTCACTCCCATTATGAATCAAGTACCCACCCACTTGGAATTCCAAGACGATCTACTCAGACCCTATTGAAAACACGTTTATCATTGCCGTTGCCGTACGTGGATTCCTTTGAGAGGCCTCACGCAAAATCGACTCGTACGGGTATCGAGCCGCATCTCGCATTCAAGTACTGATCTGCAAGGCCCCCCACGCCTGCAGATCTGTGCAGGAAAGCTGCATGAATGCTTCTCAGAGCTGTTTCTTACTAAAAGAAGATCGCCGATGTCCGTCTTGATATCCGGTCAAGGTCCGTTGAGCTGGACAGTCTCTGTTTCTGACATGGAGTTGTTGGGGACAGATTGGCTGGACCCCATGGCTCTTGGAATTTTATCATCATGACACTGATGAGTCCGGTATTGGTTGATTAACCTTTTGCGGCGTCCTGAACGGCTGCGAGGCAGTTGAGCAACAAATGCCTTGGTGATGAGTTCAACGCTTATCTACGCACTCGCTGTGCACCTCACCGCTGAATCTTTCAGTCACATCCCTTGAAGAAGGACAAATGTATGGAAATCCTCCTTCTAGCACCGTACAGAATGAACAACCCGAACTAATCTCCAGCACAACAGTCCCTACCGAAGGCAGAGAGTCCGTTTGCGATCTCGAATGGCACTGAGGAAATGTATGGATTGAGATGCTATAAAGTCACTCCTTGGATCTGATCTAATTTGACCAAACCGTCGAATGCCTGAGGAAATTCTCTTCCGCAGCCCAAGGAAACCTCCAATTTCAATCACCTTTCAGGCCAGATATACAATCACACTATGAATGAGAGCAACGGAGACTTTCACTGCTTGCTGACCCGCTTGGACTCCCACGAAACAGACCGCAAGTACGGCTGTTGCCAATAACTCAAGAGCTGTCGGCCTCTCCGCACGATCAATCAAAAGCAACTAGTCGACGAAGCTCAACAGCTATGGCGACTTTTCAAGCGCCTGACGCAACGTTCCCCCTTAGCTATATTGATAGAGTTGCCGGACCCGTGTCCGGCTGTTCCAAAGACATCTATTGGAGATATCCCGCATCGTTACCGTCCAGGCCGAGGACAGCATGCAAAATTTCCCTTGTATTGACACGATGCACTACAATTCGAGACGTGATTCAAACCGTCGTATCTTGAGTAAGTCGTATCCAACTTAATTTCATTTTTCAATACCACTCTTTGCTATCTCTGTTGGCTGCAAGACAAGGCTGAGACTTGGTTTAACCAGGGTAGCTATTCTCGGAGCTATCATAGAGGTGGGCGAGAGGTTGAAAGCCGAGATGGGTTCAGTCCCTGTTGGCGCTTTTGTGGTCAAGTCGTCTTTTGCCTCCTTTCCTCTTAAGTTAGAGTACTAGACTGTGGTCAATGTCTCGGCATGGAAGCTTGTCCGGGTGACGGAAGTGATGTTTATTATATTTTAATGACCAACCAGCCATCTCGCTCGATAGATTTTGATCGGTTACAAGTACCTGAGAACAACATATGGATACATCAAGTCTGCCGCGTATCTACAGCGCTTTGACTTATCATGAGGCAATTAAATAGTTCTTGTATGCATCATCTACCCGCCATCCGGCAGCATCTGGACCCAACGTCCATCCTCCTGCCAAATACTCGTCCTGGTGTAATCCGCAACCCACGGCCCACCCAAGCGGCCATACTTCACGTACGCGAAGCGAAAGTATTCTGGTTCATCCTCATAGCTCCTATGCCAAGTGAAATCCAAGTCCCCTCGGTCTTGGAACCCGCGATACCTTTCCACGTCGTTCACCAAGACGCTGATACCATCAAAGCCTCCTGCGAGTGCGTTCCAGCCAAATGTGATATTGCTCGCGGTGATGACTGGGACTACGGCTTCAGGGAGCAGACTGCCAAGCTGTCCGTCTCCTAGTAGTGCGGCGGGGGTCTGGAGTATGCTGGCGAAGTCCCATCGGGCGATGCCGTTGATGAAGAGGCCGACGAGGAAGCCCTGGTAGAGGAGGCTTGGGCGGGTTTGGAGGGATGTGCCTGGTAGGAGTAGTAATGCGAGGATGTAGTGGTGTAGGCGGAAGTTGAGCCTGGGAATCGCTAGTAAGAGTAGGATGCCGGCACCCATTGCAGCGTAAAGGCCGAGGTATCGCGGCAGTCTACCCTCGATCCTGAACGCCCAAGCTTGGGCCAGCGCAATAACAAGTAAAAAGAGTACTATGAATATCAGGGCGGAAACAGCTCCAGGTTGCCGTTTCAGATCGTGGGGAGTCAATCGTTGTATGGGAATCAAGTTGAGTGTGGCGTTACTCAAAGCCCCGAGCCAGCAGGCGCCGAGCCAAAGAATGGTCTTTTCAGCCTGGGCATTGAACTTGTGTAGAGTCCTTCGGACGCAGTAGAGGTAGATGCCGAATCCCACGAAGGTTGCCGGAAGAAAACGACCTACTGCCGCAGAGACTACGGAGTCAAAGTCGGGAAAGTCTGGGGGATCGGATGCGAGAGCTACTTGAAAGAATATTCCAGTAAATGTTGAGCCGAAGAAGAGAGCAGGAGATGTTGTGACCAGTGACAGGACGAAGGTGAAAATGACAGACACGCTCAGAAGGCGCCAACGTGGATCGCTCAATTGGGAAAGCGCACCTTGAACGGAGGAGTCCTCATGACCAAAGGAAAAGGATAGGGGAAAGCTGGAGTTGAAGGCGACACTCAAAATTCCGTTCCTTTCCACACTGGGAAAGTTGCGCCGCTCACCAAGCAGGGATATTATCCCACAGCCTCCACGCCAATCCTCGATTACACCCGCGTGGATCGCTGCGCCGCATATAAAGGAATCGCCGCGATAGACTGAGCTCGGTAATTGGTCCGAGCTTGTTGGGCCACCGACAACAAGGCTTCGATAATTTATTTCTTCAGCACCAATTATGTGAGGATTGAGCATATTAACGGCTTTGCAGCCAGAAGGACACTGGAACACAAACTCCGTCTGATCGAAGGGGCGGCAATTCTCCCCATCAAGACCACAGTATGTTGCATCAGCCCTGAGAAGTCAGTGAAGGTGCTTTGTGTCCGTAAGTGCCCTGCTTACCACAGTCGTGAAATACATGAAAGCCTAATTGGCGGCCCATATCCACCAATCTCAGGTTTCGAAGCAGACGTGTGAAGTGCGACGATCAAGCATAGTAGCCAAAGAACAAAATAAGAAGCTAGTAGCAAGACTCTCTGATGACGTTGTGGAACCCATCGATGAAGTAGTCTCATCGGCGCCGTCTGAGCTCGTTCGAAAATAGGTTTGATTTTGTATGGCCTCGGTGGCTGGGGGCCCTTTATCCAAGATGAAGACGTTGAGCAGAGCTGTCTCAAGCGCGGAGGTAGTAGGTAGCGCAGGAAGGCAAGAGCCTTGGGAGACTGAGAAGTATTCGGGGTCCCTCCAAGATCGTTGGTATGGGTGAGATAAGCGGTCTCAGTTGGGGAGGAGGCTGGTGAGGTGCTTGCACTCGAGTTCTCGACAGCTGGCTTGTATCCCGTATCGCTATGCTCTAGGTCTACCATAGGCAAACCTGGCAGTAGACCTCTGTCGGCGCGTGTATGTCGCCATGGGCCCATGCCGACGAGCAGGATGAATGAGCGACGTCGTTCCAGCAGACTTGCAGATGCATAATTGAGATCGGATGTGAGAAGAGACGCAACGCTTCTGCGGCGCAGCCACGATGCTTGGGAGAGAACGTGATTTGCGGCAAAGGTAAGTTGGGAGCAGGTCTGCGTTGAGAATAACTAGGCCCTTACTAGCCTATCAGCGTAATTATGTAATGGCCGCAACGGGCCGAGACGAGCTAGCGCGCCCTGAAGCCAGCTCAATCGTCCTTTTTATCACCACTCGACAGCAATGACCTTTCAGGCTGTACCAACCGTCAAATTGCCTTGCACGAATATGTTACTTTAGTGAAGCCTGAGCTGCCTTTCCTACAGGGCAAGGCTCGACTAAAGCCGCCTGAAGGGTCAAGCATTTGAGAGCCAGATAGTGGTTTGCATGGTTTGAAGCGCCCATGGAAGCGCCCAGGGTGATGCTCATGGCGGCTCAGTACCTGAGCAACCCAATCAGAAACTTTCAGTATGTTTGAGAAGCATGCAGCATCGGTTCCAAGTGATCGAATGGTGTCCGATGTTCCCTCCCTCTCCAAATTTCCTGCGAATTGTAAGGTTGCAATCCGAGATGAACGACTCCGTCGTCTATGTACCTGCAATGCTTTTACTATTACAATATCGTAAGGCTCAGTTATTCATCCTGTTGACCTTCAGCTATAAGTCCTCATGCCAGGTATAAAAAATGCTAAAGGACCAGCTTGGAACCCATGACTCGCTTTTCTGTTCGTTATTTCTTCCGCTCCGTTGGACTTCATGTTCTGAATACTGTTTACTATGGCCGCAATTCCAGACATTTAACAGAGCCAAAGAAACACGTGGTCATCGAATCATGTTGGGTTGCTTTCCAGCGAAGCTTGGTTCACCTCTTGCCGTCGATAGCATCAATTGTGGCCATTGCGTTAAATCGGAATGGATTTTTCATTGGGTTTGAGCTGGCAGGAATCCCCGGCCATGACCAGATCGACATGGCTGCGCTGCAGGTAGCAGCAAAGCTTCAGGAGTTGCTCATCATCGCAAGCATCGGCTCGATAGTTTACCATCGACTTCGCCACGATCTACTTAGCCAAGGCCTTCCTTTCGGTCTCCTAGGCTCTGGCATCTCGTTCACTCAGGTCATTTACATCTGGTCACCAGAGTTCGTAGCGGCTCTTATCTGCAGATCCAATCGGACGTTGACGATAATCATTATTGTTTCTACTATAATTTCGAGCACAGCAGGTCCTGCAACAGCAGTTCTTATCTTTCCAACGTATGATTCAATTCCCGGCGGGTGAGACAGATTACTACATCAACGGCACCATCAACCACATCTGGCCTTCGTACATCGGACTTGAGAGCTATCTCTCCGAATATGAGAACGGCTACAACGAAAAGATCAAGTGCGCCTCCGGCTTCGGATATACTAGCGCTGTTTGCCCAGCTGGGGGCTATAACGCCTTGGTGGACCACTTCTCTGCCGGCATTTCCCAGAATCGTGCAGGCATACCGACGACGCCTATTGAAAACACCCGCATCTTCGCACAAAGCGTCCGCGGTGGAGTTTTCATCCAGAGCCCAAGAGGCCAAGTAGCACCTCAAGCGCTCCCAAGTCAAGTCCGTGGAGAGAACATCACAAAAACCTTCTCGTACGCAACTCATGGTGCCACTGGAAATCTACCAATGCACCTGAACTACGATTGGTATCGAGCGGCGCAAAACGCCGAGTTCATGTATCCGGAAAACCTGCAGTCATCTAGATTCCGATTCTATGCTGTCTAGCAAGCCACTGTTGCGTCACAAGTGCCTGCGATTCGTGTCCTGTGTAGCGAAGGTCAGAGCCTTAGAACTGGATCACAAATTGTCAGCTTCCCTGTGCTGCCTGATCATGAGGCTGCTATCAGCCCTAAGGGAACAGCTCTTCACCCTCATGATGTGGAAGTTGCAGATTTGAGCACTTCCAAATCACTGAATGCGATCAGAATAAGCTGGTTTGATCTCCGAGCTGCCCTCTTAGCAAACGAGTCTGAATCATTAACGTATGGACTCGTTTACGAATCACCAAGGCGGCTCAATGATTGTTTCCGCATGTGCTACCGATGCCCGGTGGGCGCAAGCCTCTGTCTGGTCTCGATTTCCGTGGCCTTCAACCGCGAGTGGCTGGATGCCATTAACTCCAAAGTGCCCCAATCGACACCTGGCCACAATCTTGACGGCGCAACTGCCTTTGAAGCCCTTACAACCTTAGCGGGTATCGAGTCCAACCTTACCGATCAAATGGCTGCCGATGGTGCATCTGCATCAATCCTATACCCAGAGTACCTCATCGCAAGCGTGCTGTCTGACGCTATTCCCCGCATCGGCAGCTATCGCAGCTGCAACATCTCTGGCCCAATTGATGAGTGGCCGCTCCTCTATTACAGTGCCTCGCCATACCAGAACAATATCATGGCCTGGAGCTGCGCCCTAAAACCCTCCGACTATGACCTCGACCCCCATAAATACACAAAGATGCAAATGCAAGTCACCGTGACTGGGTACGGATACCAATCCAGTACATCTTCGGATTACTTGTCACTCGTTGTGCTAATTACGCACCTACTACTTGCGCTCATGCACACCATGTATATCATCTCAACTCGCCGGACTTCAGGATGCGGGGATACATTTTCAGAGCTGGTCGCATTGGCGCAGCAGAGCCAGCCTGCGGGAAATAAATTGAGGAATATCTGTACGGGAATCAACAGGCTGGAGAGGTTTAAGCATAAGGTCAGGATCAAAGTGAGTGAGAAACATGCGCAACATCTTGAGCTTGCATTTAGAGAGGCAGACCAATATGAGACTCGGCAATATGTTGCATTGGGAGAGAAGTATGGTGGCTAGACAGGACAGCTTAGTCAGATCTATATAACATGCCAAGACCATACAGTCAAACGTTAATCCGGACGATGATCGCCTACCCGATTCCCCAAGACATCCCAGGAGGACCCGCGGGCCATTGGAATTGGTGTTCAATTCTTGGATTACTTATACTAATATGCTTTGATATTCACAATCGATGGTTTTGCTTCCCGGGTCCTCATCAGTCGCTTTCTCTACCGTTTCGCGCTTTTCCGCATGCCATTGAATACTATCACCGTGGGAGCGGCAGTCACGCCTACAGTAATAGGAACCTATGTGTTACATGTGAGTCACCTCCTCTGCCTTCTTGTTCTTCTGACTAAGACACTCTCTTTTAGTACGTCCATCGCAAGCCGCTCCATCAGAAGCCGACCGCCCACATTTCCTACCATGAGGGCTTGCGCCTCATTCGCTCCTTTCTAGACTACGCTTCTCATCATACTGTCGAAGAGATTCAAGCATTCACATCGCAATGGGTTCCGAATCCACGATGGGTCAAGGTCGACCAAGTGTCCATTCCTCCGGAGATAATTACAAAAGCGGCGGGTACACTGATCAGTCAATTGGGCGCAAAAGGCGTCGACAACGTGGGCGGAAGCAAATGGTGGCAATGGCGACGTAACGATTCGGAATTGAGGGCGGAATGGATCGAGATGCGCGGCAACTTCAACGAACGGAAGCGCAGGAGACAGACGGGGAGGAGGGTCATGCTCTATGTTCATGGTGGTGCATACTTCTTCGGAAGTGTGGATGAGCATCGCTATCAAATGCAGAGACATGCGAGAAAGCTGAGAGCTCGAGTCTTTGCTCCGCGATATCGTCTTGCACCACAATTTCCATTTCCATGCGGGCTGCATGATTGTCTCGCCGCATATCTCTACCTCTTGACTGTACAGGAGCCAGAAGAGATCATACTTGCAGGTGACTCAGCTGGTGGCGGGATGGCGGTGTCGATGCTTGTTACACTCCGTGATCAAGGACTACCGCTGCCAGCCGGGGCAGTGCTGATATCTCCTTGGGTCGATTTGACACACTCTTTTCCCAGTGTAGCAGGTGATAGCCAATTGGACTACATTCCAGCCCATGGATTCATGCAGAGGCCGTCCCCTTCTTGGCCTCCGCCAAATGATGATGAGACGGCGCAGATTGCCACAGGACAGTCTGCTGCAGACGGATCGTCCCGAAAATCGGCTGACAAGGAGCGAGGAAATCCAGATGCAGAAGCTGTGCATGGACTTGCGGTCCAAAATCCAGCCGAGGAAGAGGCAATGACCAGGAAACAACTAGCACCAATAGCTAATGGAGATGTCCAGTATGGCAACAATGTTCCAGGTGCTGGGCACAACCTGTCCATCGAAATCGATGGAAAGCTCATTGTCTTGGAAGACCAGATCCAACTGTACGCCACCAACCAATTGATATCACATCCTCTCGTCTCCCCTGTCCTCCAACCATCATTAGGTGGTCTTTCACCACTCCTGGTTTTGACTGGTGGCGGCGAAATACTCCGGGACGAACAGATTTACCTTGCCCACAAAGCTGCAAATCCAGGAAAGTACCCCCTAGGCGACATCTACCAAGCAGAGTTTGATACAGACAACGAAATCCTCAAGAAATACGAACCCACAGATGTCCAACTACAAGTTTGGGACGATCTCTGCCATGTCGGCCCCACACTCTCCTTCACCCGGCCTGCCAAATTTATGTACCGCAGCATCGCCCAATTCGGTGCCTGGGCACTGGCTCGTGCGCAACGCCGCTCAATCGAGATCACGGACGATGATGACCTCTCTGTCATTTCCTCTGGGTCAGACACCGACTCCCACTCATCAACCGACTTGGAGAGACCCCGCCCCCAAAACCTTGCAGTTGGAGTCCACCATGTCGGTAAAGCAGGCGATCCCCTCCCAGCATTTAAGAACCACATGATCCGCCAACGCGTCGATAGACACGGTGTCATTTACCCCATGGCCCCCGAATCGGATATACCTGCGCTCCAGATGCCAGCATCAGACGTGGGAGTAATCAAGCCCGGTCCTGTGCGGAAGTGGCTCGCAGCGAAGAAGGAATGGGATACTCGGTATGCTTCTGCGAAGCGGAAGGTGCTGAAAATACGAATTAAGGAGATGATGGAGGGTGGGTTCGAGTCGTTTGGAGAGAGGCCGCCACCTAGTGCTCTTGCGGGTAGGAGGAGGAAGGGACGGGTGGATGATGGAGTTGAGAAGAGGAAGAAGAAGAGTTGGGGGTTGATGCTTTGGAGCTTGTGGGGCAGTAAGCATGATGAGAGTACCATCAGGAGGGAAGAGGAGATGATGCAGGATGAGGCGGCTGAGGAGGAGCAGAAAACAAACATCGAATCTGCGGACGATACTTTAGCGAATGGAGCCGTGGATTTGAAGGATTCCCGACCGAAATCACCAAGGTCGAGAGCCACAAGTACGGGTTCCAGACCCAGGACGAGAAGGAAATTCACCATGAGAAGCGCCAGCAGTTCTACTAAGCTCGATCTCTCGCGCACGAGAAGCCGCAGAAGAACCGTCACTATCGCCGATCAAGGCCAGACGGGGGCAACTCTGGTGGGGACAATGCGAGACAGTCAAAATACCAAGGCAATCATGGATCAAGATCGGCAACTTGAAGGAGTCACAACCACAACAATCCCAATTTCAAGCAACGAGCCCTTCCTATCACCGACCTAC
>JAABUK010002216.1_pt1 | contig 35419 bp, 33 predicted proteins | sample 5559141 | NCBI WGS metagenome assembly JAABUK01 (sample SAMN10711869, study PRJNA513367) | rock metagenome | isolation source: Antarctica rocks | place: Antarctica: Victoria Land, Pudding Butte nord | collected 2016-01-03
CAAAATAGTAAGAGCCCTTAGGATTTGGCTGAGGCGGCTTCGAAAGAGCATTTTATATCCTGCGGTGTTTTCTGCCAAGGGCAGTTCAAGCCGTACACTGCGATATTAGAGGAAACTTTAGGAAGCGATACGTAGAATATAGTAGACTCGAAACCGTCAGGAAATAGAAACAGTATTCTCTCTACGAAGCTAGGATTTTCTTGAAGCAGAACTGAAGTCATATGCGGTGACGAGTCAGAAACAGAGTATATAACCTTATAAGCGATATTAACTAAAGACTTCTCACTAGCCGATTTCTTAGACGATAATTCTAATACTTTTTAAACCTTATTTATACTGTTATTGTCTGTAAGAAGGTTTCGTAGAAGATCTATCTCTATTTTCTTGCTAAGCTTACTTATTATATTAAGAGTGAGTAAAGATCTATATTAAGCTTTATAAAGCTGATCGAAGGTTTTAAATCTGCAGTAGAGATATCTATCTTATTAGTAATAGTCGCGTGAATAGATTTAAAAACATCTTTATTAAATATTGACACTGATGATATGATTGTTTTCTAACTTTCAATCAAGTTATTACTGCTAAATGTTGAAAGCTGATTCTTATCACTCGAGAAGCTTGACGATATTGCTTCGCTTTCGCTTTCTTCTAAAAATGCTGTGAGTTTCTCTATCTTATAAAGACAAATGAAATATCACGCATTCTATTTATTTTCTAGAAAAATTTACCACACATTTTAATTAATTTGCAAGTTAGTAGAGAATGATTGAACTACGCTGCCTGATTAGAAGTGTAGCATATGAACATCTTTGCAAGACACGATTGATCTGCATGAGAAAGATTTCTACAGATATTGCAAAACAGATGAGTTGCATGCTTTACAAGCGAAGCGAATGTCTGCAAAACATAATATACAATGATGATGACTGTTGATCTTGAGAATCTCATTTCTTCACTGAGCTCTGACTCTTGAATGTCTTGATGATAGAATCAATCTCTAGTCAAAGACATTATCTGTATAGCTTGAGAAAACAGTAATGCATGTCAATGTAATTAGAGAAAAAATCGGCTGCAATATGCATGCATATCACAGATGAAACATTTGTGATTCATGCTTAAGAAGTAAACTGTTGAAATTTAAGCAGTGAGAAATCTCATTTATCTTGAACTGTGAATTTGTTGCAAGAAAACTCTTTGAATAATCTTTCAAGTTTAAAAGAGAAATCAACATAAAGATTGTGCTTTATGTATGTTGCATGCAACGTATACAACATATTTTCAATAGATCAAATCAAAAGAAGAAAAGAATTACTCAATATAATCACACTTTATCTTTTCATCATGTGCATCTTTCTTTCATCACATATTTCTCTGCTCAATGAATGACAATCATTAAGTAAGAGAATACAGCTTTACATATATTACAATTATAAACATTATGAATGCAAAAAAAACATCTTTCATTTTTGAATCAAGAATTGAATCAAAACATCATTGTATAAAATATCATCAATGAAAATGTTATGATTCTAATCTTCGTTTATTCTTCATCTAGTCTTCGTCTGATTTCATTCTTATTGAGTCTAGCGAAAATCTGATTTAAAAATGATGTCATTGAGACTTTGCATCATATGTGTAAGACATCAACTTAATCGAGTCTAGCACAGAGCTGAGAAACACATATATAAGAACTGAGTTCTTTTCTGTAGATACTTTTCTTTCTTAGCATTTATTTATTAGCTAAATGACACTTTTATGACTTGTTCTAGATTGATCTCTAACAGTAGATAAATGCTAATCAACTACTCTGCTATTGACGTGTAAATGATACGAAATAATCTACTTCGTTTATTCAGAAAATTCGCAAGAAATTCTTTGAATTACTTTCATTAAAACACATCTTCAAATTTACTCAAATTTACTCAAATTTATCAAATCAATCACTTAATCTTATCACAATCAAATCTATTTATCTTTATCTTCAATTTCTTACAATGACATGCAACTCTGAATCAGTCGAGTCATGAACAGCTCATCTGCTTAGAAGCACTGTTAGTAAACAAGTTTCTCTTATTTCTTTCAATGCTTCAGCGAGATCTCAGAATGTCGCTATCTTATGAGACATTAACACAAGTTAACAACTTCGTCAATAAGCTATCAATCAGTCAGACAAGATTATCAAGATGCTGATCGAGCTAAGAGATCAATGAGATATGATTTTGAAACTCAACAAGCAATGAATCAATCTACAAGTTGATCACATCAAGAGACTTGATGAGTTAGAGATCAATTAAACAACAATAAACACTTAAGAAGAGACTATCATCAAACTATGAGAAGAAGTATTAAGTCTTAAAAAGAGACAGCGTTCAGTGAATCAGTCTCAATCTCGACAGTTTATGAAGTCTCAAGCTTCTATCGAGAATCATACTCGACAAAAGTCATTCACTTTATTCGACAATGATCATCACAAGTTCTTCAAGTTTTCGAACTCATTTATATTCACTGATGAAGATGAATTGACATGAAACAGCTGAAGAATCAAGATAAACAACAAGCTTCAGACAAATGTCAATCACTTTGATAATGAGAATATCTGTATTGTTTATGTGATATCTAGACTAGAAGATGATGCTGCTGAGCACATCTTCGCTTGACATCAACATGATGCTTCACATTCATACATCTCGATCGATGAGCTATTTGAGCATTTGAAAGAAATATATGATGAACTGAATAAGAATCAAAAGTGTCGTCATGAATACAACACTCTGAAACAAGCAGAAAAGTCTTTCAATGTCTTCTACTTCAACTTTATGAAGTTATTCAGCTATCTTGAATACAATGATTGCACTCTGATGAATGATCTTCAGAATAAAATCAATAATCGCTTGCAAAACACTTTATCAGTCTGTTCAAAAAACTTTACTTCGCTCACTCGCTTAAGAATCTTTCTTCAAGATGTAAATAGTAAACAACGAGTCAATTATCAGCTTCGCAGCAAACGTTACACTATTATCATCAAAGTCACTGTTGTATCTGACAAACGCACTACTACTTTCTTGTCAGCAATGATGACTTTAATAATCGATTACGTTAAGTCTATCATCTTTTCTACTTCTGAGTCTGATTGAGCGAAATCGTCTATCATCTGCTACATCTGCAAGATCTCAAGACATTTATTCAAGAATTACTCTCAGAACAAGATCAACACTTTTGCATCTCATGCATTCATCTTTCGTCTACATGAGATCATCATTTCGAAGAATAAAGAGAATGAGAAAATGTCTTTCAAGAATAGTGAGGCAAAAAACTAGAGACTTTCATCAAAGACGCGATGAAAGATGTGTTAATTTCTTCAATCAATGAGCATGTCAAATAATTCTTTTGCTTCTGAATCTTTGACTACTAAATATATACTTTCTAGCAATGAAATTAGTTACTCATTGAAGTTATTGATTGACATCGAAGCTGCTGACTATTCATTCATTGATGAAGTGATTGCGCAGATTGTTTGTGATCAGTTGCAAATCAAGTCTCTGACTTTGATCAAAGCGAAGTCAATTTGAGAATTCGACGATCATTATGTTAAGAAACTCATTACTCATGCCATTTATTCAAATCTGACTGTTCAAGATTATATAATTGACACAGCTTCTATGTTAATCACTTGATTAAATCAACATCAAATGATTCTTGAAAAAACATGAATGAACAAAATCAATCTAGTAATTGATATGCAAATCAATTTTCTTCGGTTTTCGAATTTCAATTCTACTAGTCAGAGATCAATTGCTTTACTCTCAAGCAATAAATCAACTACGAAACAGAAAAGCTTGACTTTTACTCATATACTAAAGAGATTTTTCACTTTCATTACATCTCAATTCAGTCAGAAATTACTCTCTTTCAGTCAAAAGAAGAGCTTCATTGAACAGTTAAAACAGCGTGACGCGACTTTAACTAACGTCAAAATTTCTAAATCAACGTCAGATTCATTGAACATTGTCATGATTGAAGCAGCGACATATAGAATGTTAGTCAAATGATCAGACATCAAGATCTTTGCTGTTATTGTCTTGAAAATCGATTGACTCATAACTACAGTTGAAAACAAGTCTGAAGAAGTGAATCTGCATGAGCTTTTTCACGCTGAAGCTCTTGAGCAAGTCAAGATTAAGCTTCTTTCTGAATATCATGACTATTTAGACATTTTTGATCAAGCAATGATCAATCAGCTATCATTGCATCGTTTCTATGATCACAAAATTGAGTTGATCGATGAAGAAACATCTTCTTGAAGCAGACTATATCAGATGTTCAATCACAAGCTTCAGAAGATAAAGAAGTATCTGATCAATCATTTAAACAAAGAATTCATTTTCTTCAGCTTCGCATCATACGTCTTGCTTATCTTGTTCATCAAAAAGAAAGATGATAGTCTGCGTTTCTGCATTGATTATCGAAAGCTCAATGCTTTGATCAAACGAAATCACTACTCTTTGTCATTGATAGACGAGACTCTCGCTTGTATACAAGAAAGCAAGTATCTGACTCGATTGAACATCATTGCTGCGTTCAACAAACTATGCATGCACTCAGATAACGAAGATTTGACTATCTTTATTACCTTCTTCGACTCATACAAATATCATGTAAAGCTTTTCAAATTAATCAATGAATCAACGTTCTATCAACATTATATGAATGACGTGTTGTTTGAATATCTACATTAGTTTTGTCAGATCTATCTAGATGACATTATTATCTACAGCAAGATCTTAAAGAAACACAAGCAACATGTACAATTAATCTTGAATAGACTACGAGAAGCTGATCTACAGATAAACATCAACAAGTGCGAGTTTCATGTTCAGAAAACTATCTTTCTAGAACTTTTGATGTCAATCAAAGAACTGAAGATAAATTCTTGAAAGATACAAGCAGTTGTTGATTGATCTACACTCAATAATCTCATTCAGATGCAGTTTTTCATTGACTTCTGCAACTTTTATCGACGCTTCATCAAGAACTTTTCAAAGATTGTTCATTCAATGATTTAACTCATTCAAAAGAAGATCATATTTGAGTGAAATGAAGTCTGTCAGATTGTCTTCAATCATATGAAGAGATGTATGATTGAAACTTCTATACTACGTCACTTTGATCAAACTCGTGAAACTATTCTCGAAATCAACTCATTCAACTACGTCAATGATGAAGTTCTCTCTCAATATAATGATGAAGAAGTACTACATTCGATTGTCTTCTATAGCAAGAACATGTCTTCTGCTGAATGCAACTACAAGATATATGATAAAAAACTTCTGATCATCATTCAAGCATTTGAACACTGATGACTTGAACTGAAACTAACTGACATTTTTATCAAAGTGTTCATCAATCATCAAGCGTTCATTTTGTTGATGAAAGATAAAGAGCTGAGCAGACGTCAGATGCGTTGAGTTCAGAAGCTCGCTGATTTCAACTTCAGAATAATGTATTGATCTGATAAACAAAACATCAAGATCGATGCATTAACTTATCAAGCTGACGTCGTGCTCAGAGATTCAGAAGATGAGCGCGTTCGCTATCAATGAATCACTATTCTGACTTTGAATTGAATGAAAATTGCTGATTTAAAGAAGAACATCAGTGAATCAATCTATAAACAGATTCTTGAGATTAATGAGATTGATGAGAATTGTACACTACTTCGCGAAGCAATAGCAAGAAATGAGACACAATATGAAGATATCAAATTGAAGAATTGTTGAACTCAGAATGAAGTCTTGTATCATGATAGTCAGTTATAAGTCTCATTCAACGAGCTTCTACAAATGAATCTGATTCATGAGATGCATGATCAATCATCAGTTGATTATTCTGATATTCTTAGAACTGTGAAAGTTATAAAACGAAACTACTATTGATCATTCATGCGAAAAACAGTAGATCAATATATTTGAAACTGCTATATTTGTTAACGTTCAAAGACATCTAGAGATAAATCAAACGACTTGCTTTAATCTCTATCAATATCTGAACAGCGATGACAAGACATAGCAATGAACTTTATTATTGATTTATTTAATTCAAGCAAGTACAACGCTATTCTGATGATTATCTGCAGATTGTTAAAAGAAAGACATTATATTTCTTGCATTACTGATGATGAAGATATCACTGTCGAAAAGACAGCTGAAATGCTGACTCAATGAATATATCAAACTCATGATCTATTAAGCTTCATAGTATCTGATCGAGGTTTGCAATTCACCTTCATACTATGAAAGTTTCTTTGCAAACGGCTGAACATTTTTCTTCGATTGTTCATCGTCTATCATCTTCAGATCAATGATCAAAGCGAACGAGTCAATCAGAACTTCAAGCGATATCTTTGATTCTTCTGTTCATATATGCAGAATGACTGATTTAAGTGATTGCTCATGATTGAGTTTGTCAACAATAACGTCTTGTCTTTAGTCATCTTCTTGATTTTCTTCTTCATGAATAAGAGCTTTCATTCTCATATGAGCTTCGATTCTGACATCATTGAGTATGAAAGCATTCGCGAGCGTTTGCAGATTGTCAGAGTCGAAGATATATTCAATCACATGAACAAGACGTTGATCTTCGCTCGCGAAGCTCTGATCAAAACACAGAAACAAATGATGAAACAAGCTAATAAACATAGAAAAAAGATCAATTACAAGATTGAATCAAAGATGTTTCTGAACAAAAGAAACATTATTACAGCGAGATTCTTCAAAAAGCTAAATGACAAGATGCTTGATTCATTCAAGATTATAGACTCTGTTGACTTCTTCTATAAATTGAAACTATCAGACACTATGCATATACATGATGTATTTCATTCAGAGCTTCTTCATCTCGTCGTCAATGATTCTCTGTCTGATCAGAAGAATGAATTCTCGATGTCAATAGTGATAAACGATGAAGATGAATGAAAAATCGACGATATATTGAACTTTCAACAATATCAAGAACGACTTCAATATCGAGTCAAATGAAAGAGCTATGACAATGATCTCAACTGATATAACGCTGATGACGACGAATTTATGAACGCTCAAGAGATGATTGATGACTTTCATACCAAATATTCAAGAAAAGCGCACTAAGAAATAACATTCATGCAAACATGAATAGTCAAGAAAGAAGAATAATGTTACGATTCTAGTCTTCATTTATTCTTCATTTAGTCTTCGCCTGATTTCATTCTAATTGAGTCTAGTAAAAACCTGATTTAAAGATGATGTCATTGAAACTCTGCATTATATGTGTAAGACGTCAACTCAATCGAGTCTAGCACAGAACTGAGAAACACACATATAAGAATTGAGTTCTTTTCTGTAGATACTTTTCTTTCTTAGCATTTATCTATTAGTTAAATGACACTTCTATGACTCGCTTTAAATTGATCTCTAACAGAAAAGCAGAGCAAAGATGATGTGTCATAATCAAACAGCATAAACACTTTTATTAAGAGTTTACTCAAGCATCATGCGCTGAATAAAAGCTATAGATTCATTAGTTGATAGCACAGTGTCAATTTTATTGTTTTGACTGCGTAAAGTAATTGTATAAATGATGAGTGATTTTCTTTCTCAAAGAGTTTTGTTCACTCAATATAAATAGCATAAAGTCTTTCATGAGTTGAGTCTAAATCAATGTTACAAAAATGTATGAATTACAATTACAATTCTATCAAAGTAATAATAATATCAGTCTTTTATATTAATAGTATTTCTAGTTTAGCTCAATCTTTGACATTATGAAAGATTTACACTTTCTGCAATGTTTTCATATGTTAAAATCTTATTTAATTATTCTTTCGCTTAAATAAAGTCATTATACAATTTCTTGATCAATGATGAGCGTATTGTCAAACAGTTTACTTAAAGTATGATCAAAAATTCAGTCAAGATCTTTCATGTAATGCAAGAACTTCAAAATCAAGTTTGATAACATGATGTTATCATTTCATTATTGTTCATTGTTTTCAATTTTTTAATTTATATAAAATTGAATTCTCAGTTTCTTGCAATGATAACTCAGATCATTACACAAATCTTGAATAATCAATCTTTCTTCATCATTCATCTTTTTGCAAATTCTGTCATTATCTTCATCACTTTTAAATTTAAGAAGCTTTTTGACATATTTAAATATGAGAAAGACAAAGATTGATTGAATGCATGAAAGCAGAGTCTGATACAACGCATGAACATGAATGATGATCATTATTTCTCTCATTGAGTCAAGATGATTTATGTCAAGTCACAACTCATCATAGATAAGAAGACTTACAATCTGATGAATCAATATTGAATCAATAATTTTTATATTATTTTCATCTTTGCAAATTAATGACATAAGTTGCATCATTGCTGCAACAATTCTTTTAAAACAGAAAATGTTTATTTATATCTTCATGAAACTCTGAAGTAAGACATAAATAACTTTGTCAACTATTATAATCTTTTTTATTAAAAGAAAGAATGTTTTTTGATAAAAAATTTCTCATTGATTAACTGTTTGAAACATAATGTCAATTATTTCACTTAAGTTATCATTTTTTTCTGATGAAATTTCAATGAAATTCAATCATTCATCTTTCATTAATGAATTCAAGCATTTTCTAACATTAATGAAAAGCTTCAGCATAAACTGATCATCAAGTTGAGTTTTCATATTTACATTCTGACTTAACTCAATTACTCAGATTGAATCTTCTGACTCAACTTAAATACTTGAATCAAATCTTCTGACTTGACTTAATATTAATCTTAAGTCAGAGTTCAATTCAAATTCTTGACTCAACTCATTAAGTAATTGAATATGATGTCAAAAGAGTTAAATATAGAAGATTTTTTGATTTTTTGTCTTTGCATTATCTTTTTGCATTATCTTTTTGATATAGAATAATCATAACGCGCGCAAAATAAACTTTTGAAAAGAGCATTATAAACGAGAGAGAAAAGATCAAGTAGACAAATAAACAATGATGAATTGCATGAGCAGCAGTAATGCTAATTCAATGATGATTGCAAGCAGCGTTGACTCGTCACAGAGAGACAGCGACGTGAGATTTAAACACTTACGCAATGATGAAATGAAAGTTATCAGCATCATCAATCTACTAACACAGACATCAATGTTAGAGAAAGAGAAGAGCAAAGATCACTCATGAAAAGAAGTGATCTTAGAGCTGATTCAACGTCTTTGAAATGTCTCAGAAAGAAAGATTGAAAGTCAAGATGTGTACATCACGAAGAATGTATAAAAGTTGAAAGTATTCATTCAACTTCTTAATAAACAACTACAAATACAAGAAAATACACATTTCACATTTAAAACATCATCATGAATCAATGTAGCAAGAGAAGAAGCGACAATAAGAAAGCAGCGATTCAGAGATGATTTGTCATTGCTTTGCAAGAAACACAAGATTCTAATGAAAATAATGAAAAGAAAAGAGATGAAAGAAATACAAAAGAGATTGATTGATCAAATCTTTCAAGAAATTGCAAACATGATGATGATGTAATGAGATCTAATAGTGTTGCTTTGCAAGCTTGAAAGCGAAAACATTGCACTTCACATGATGAGTTCAAAAGCTTGAGCAGTTCTAGAAAAGTCTCAAACATGAGTGAAGAAAATCGCAAGCTCAGTGCATGTAATGCATAGAAGCTTCGTGATACTAGCACATGATGTATGCATCACACTAAACATAAGTAATCAGAAGATAATCATCAAAAGACTGATAAAGAACAATGCAAGACTTCATGAAGATTTAAAGATGCTGAGAATAGCTTGATTCAAGAAAATAGTTGAAAGTGAGAAGATTCACTCATCACTCATCATAAAAATCGTGATCAAAACGATGACAAATCAACTACTAAACGTAGACATGTTAAACTCATATCAAGAATGCTCATGCAAGTTGTTTAAAAAGAACTGTCGTATTACACAATGCTATAGATGCTTCAGTTTTGATCATATGATTAAATTCTGCAAAAATGAAGAGCGTTGCTTCAAATGCATAAATAAACATCACATCAAGAAATGTGTTGTGTTGATGAATAAAAGATGATGCGCGAATTGCAATGATAGTCATGAACTTTGAAGATACTCATGTCTTAAGTGAAAATTACAGATAAAGCAATCAGAAAAAATCTTTCAAAACAGATCAATCAGATATTCTGAAGCATTGAAAGACAATTACTCATTCTCTTCTTTCTTTCTGAACTTCTTGAATTCAATGAATCTTGTGAGTTCAATGAATGTTTTGACGATGACAAGCAGTCAAGACGTTGATGAGTTAACATGACAAGTGATGAAAGTCAAGAAGAAATGAGTCAATTGTTCTTCATGCATGATTAGCAACTCAAAAAACATGACATCTGAATAGATATAGAAACATCAAATCAGAAAATATGAAAGATTCTTAATGACTAAAAGCATACAAAAAGCTGTCTTTGCACAGAGTCAACAACAGTTACAGATAATTCTATGATGAATCAAATTTTTCTGCGAATTTTACAGTACAACATCAGAAAGTTATTAAAAATTCAGAAATCATTTCTGATAAACAGAGAAGTTCGTAAATTTGATATAATAGTCATTCAGAAACAAGATTGCAACATCAATGTTTTGCAGATGTTTAGCTCAACTCACAACTTCTTTCATTTAGTGAGAGACTCATCATTTCAAGCAAGAATATGCATTTATGTTAACAAGCATTTAAAACTTGATCAATGAATAATGAAAATCATTGAATCAAACATTTGCTTAATCAAGTTACAAACTAGTAACTTGAAAGATGAGCTACAGATGCTATGACTCATAAATGTTTACAATTCGTGCTCGCTGTCTATCATCTTCACAGAAGAATCATTTACTATTTCTCGTCTGAACGAACTAATCAAAGATGATTGCAAACAGCTAATTGTAGAAGATTTCAATCTGCATCATTCACACTGAGAAGACAGAAGATGCTTTACTCATCACACAGTGACTGATGCTTTACTAAACATCATTATGAACACAAGATTAAAGCTATTGCTTGAATTAGACACAATTACTAGAAAGACTTATAATCAGCTCACAACAATAAATCTAGTGTTTGACAGCGAGAAAATTCAATTCATAATATACAAATGCAAGATGAGAACTGATTTACATCAGAAATTTGATCATCTTTCGATTGTCACGAAGTTATGTCTACGCACATCTTTCATGCAGCTTACGACTCGTCGATTATAAAAGAAAATGAACACAGAAGCACTAAACACTCATCTAATAATACATCTTTTTATTGATTGTTTTCTTGATGACAAGACAGCGATAAATGACAAAGTAACTGAGATCACTCATGCATTACAAGAGATCATCAAGAAGTTTACTTCTTGAGCAAAGTCATTGAATTGAGCACAAAACTTTTGAAATCAGATTTGCTTGAAAGTCATGACGAAATCGTGATGACTACAAATCATATGAAAATCGCAAAGTACTTTAGAAGCATGAAAAGACTATCTGAAATACAATGATCACAAAAACAAGATTATTAAAGAAACAAAATGTTTACATTTTAAATCACAGATGCATGAACTGAGCAATGAATTGAAATTGATTTAACGCTTTGCAAAATAAGTCAGAATCGAAAGTCAGCTACTCAAGAAACTTTCGCAGTTTTTGTCATTAAAGAGTGATGATTTCAATCACATAGCAGATTCATTTGAAGAAAAAACAAAGATGCTATGAAAGAAGTTCTTTTCATCATTGTCTTAAGCAAACATCAGCAACATTTCAAAATCATTTATATTGCTGACAGTGTCATTCAATTCAGTCTTATTGCAAAATGAGATGAGATAGATGATTTGACGAGTAAAAGTCAACAAAGCATCAAATGCATTTGAAATTTCAAATAAAGCACTTTAAGCAAATTTAACAGAACTGACTTTGATACTAATCAATCTGTTCAATGCATGTGTAACTCACAAATATTATTTGAAGCAGTTCAAAAAAGCTCAGATAATAGTATTATATAAATCAAAAAAGAGCGACTACATTGACTGAAAAATGTATCGACTCATTGCTTTGCTAGACACTATGAGTAAGACACTGAAATTAATCATGATTAAAAGATTAAGTGACATTGCTGAGACTCATCACATGCTTTTGAACGCTCAAATGAGAGTGAGATGCAAGCAATTTATGATTTCAGCGCTGAATCTACTAGTAGATCAAGTACATGCAGTATGAGACTGCGAAATCAAGTACGTGATCTTCATGCTTAGTTTAAATGTTGCTGAAGCGTTCAATCATGTCTCACACACTAAACTTCTGCATACTTTGAAAATGAAAAGAACATTGAACTACATAGTCAAATGAACTCGCAGCTTTCTGAAGAACAGAGAATTATCGCTGACATTCAATGAATAAATCAGCGCGATGCAGTGATTAAATGCTGACATATTGCAAAGATTTCTTATATCATTGATTCTCTTTCTATTCTTTAACGCAAGCTTAATTGAAAAATGCAAAGTTTTAAAAATCAAAATCAAAGTGCTTGACTTCATAAATGACATCAATATTCTGATCTATGACAAAATCACAGAATCAATCTGCAAATCACTGAGTTGAGCATATAATGTCTGTGCAAAGTGAGTTCAAACTCATGATGTTACGTTCGCTTCAGAGAAATATGAATTCACACACTTCACTCGTAAGTCAAAAAGATTCAATATGACAGTCAGTTTATGCATAGAAAACTTGATAATAAAGTTGAAATCAAATGTACGAGTTCTCAAAGTGCAACTGAACATAAAACTACAATGAAATTCGCATCTTCGTCAAATAAAAGCAGATCACGTCATCAAGATGCTGATGCTTAGTCAACTTGAAATCTTCATCTGAAAAACTACATTCGCAAAAGCAAGATAAATATACTCAGCGATGATAAGATTGAAAATGACGTTCAAAGCATTGATATGACATCAATGTGATAAAGAAGAGAAATTGTCGAGTATAAAACAAAGACTAGAAACTCTTCAGAATCAAGTATTGCATCATGTGATCAACATTTTCAAGAAAGTGAACATTGAAACACTGAAAGTCAAAACATATACATTTTTGCTACATGTTTATCTGAACAAGTTACAGAATCAAGTCACATTACGCAGTTGAATCAACGACAGAATACAGAAGACTTGATGAGCATGCAAGATCATATGTGCTCATCTGATAAAAACTAATAGATTCATCTTTCACTTTTCAATCTTCAAAAAATGATGTTTCTGAACATTTTAATTCGCGAAGAAGCAAAGATACAGTTTAAACGTGAACAACTTGACTTCTTAATGTCAACTCAAACGAATGAATGTGCAATTGCACAGTTTCATAAAAGTCAATGAAATCTTTGATGAAAAAACTATAAAAAACGCATTGCAGACATTAATGCATCTTTCGCTCAAAGGTTTCATTTATTCAAAAAGTCAGTAAAGATGCATGATGATTTTCAGAAAATCAAAAGCATTCTTGCAACTTACATCAGAATTGAATGCATAGAGCTGAATGTTTATTTGCACTTAAGAAACGTGTCAAGCGTGAATAACTCTTGATGCAACTGCGAATAAAGTCATCAGATAGTCAAGCATATTCTGATGCATTGTTTGAATTGAACGCATCTTTGATCAAATATGTTACAAGATGTCGACTTCATGAATTATTGAATCATTATCTCTGTTATGAATCTGCATAGAGCGAATCATATGAGTGTATTCTAACTAGAAGTTCAAAGCTAAAGAAGAAAGAAGATGAAACACGTCAAGAGTCTTATACTCACAAAGACGCGTTAGATCACTAACGTGTCAACATCAGCTTTATACTAGTCTATGATAGTTTAACATGATCTATGTTAGACTAACTCAAGATGCACGCTCGCAACATTATTTCTTTTCTTCATCTAGCAATGTTCTTATTGCTGCAGTTCAGTTAATCTTTCTTGAGTCAATTTCTATCTTGACTTGTTCAAATAATGTTCATGAAAGTTATTGATGACTTTCAAGCAATCTTCGAATTCACTTTCATCGACGTTGTATCAATGTAGATCAACGTTGTATTCTTTTCAATTGACATAATATTGTAGTCATTTGTCTCGTTCATAGTGTCTGAAATTCAATATGTTCTTCACTTTTCATTCATCTTCATCTTTAATCACTATAAAACTAGACGACTCATTTCGTTGTTCTTTTAAAGCGTCTTTTGAATTTAGTTGCAGCAGATTTGACGCAAACTTCAAATAAATCTTCATAGTTAACAACAGTTTCAGTTGATAAGCATGTTCAATCTCAATCAAAATCTTGAAGAGTTTTAACATTTTATCGTTTAACTTCTTTGATGATCGTAAGATCATTATGTTTCTAGAATTCAGAAACATCATGTCATCTATCTTATAGATCATTTTCTTTCAATGCTTATCAGTCTGTTTCTTCATTGTGACTTTGACTCTTGCTAAGACTTGCTTGATCAATGCTAGTGATCATTTCATGTGTTTGAATATATTCTTTGCTTTGTCTGCTTCGATTCTAGCTCAGATGATCTCATATTTGATTGAGTTCAAATCGAAGCTCATATGAGAGTGAAAGTTCTTATTCAGAAAGAACGTTGACTGTTCAATTGACAACGAAATAGCATTGTTATTAACGAATTCAACCATAGATAATTAGACGAATCAATCATCTTGCATATATGAGCAATAGCTTCGTAAATATCATTTCACATTCTGATTCACTCTTTCTGTTTGATCATCAATCTGCAAATGATAGTCTGTGAATAGTTTCATCTTGATGTTGAGTCTCAGGCATAAAGACTTTCAGACAATCAATATGAATTGTGAATCACGATCAAACACTATTGATCTTGATAATTCATAAGTTCTGAACATTCATATCAACAGTAGCTTGACTGTTTGTTCTGCAAAGATTTCTTCATCATCTGATCAACACGATATATAATGTCATTTCTTAGACAATCAATCTATGACTGTCAGAATCGCGTTGTTTTCATCACTTTCTGATAAATCAATAATGAAGTCTAATGATATGTTCTGTCATCACTGCTCAAGTATGAGCAATGACTTCAGCAGTTTATTGATTTGATCTCTCGATGCTTTTGACTTACGACAAACGTAACAGTTTCAAATGTAGCGCTTGATCATTATTCTCATCTTCGATCAGCAATATGATCATCTCAGCAAGTTCAACGTTTAATTCATGTCAGAGTAATCACTGATCAAAAGATCATATGCTTTTCTTATCAATCAAGTGATCATTGACTGAAAAACTCATAGTCTATCATCTTTTCAGAGTACTTCATCAAGTACTTTGCAATTGTCTAGATCAATATCTTGACAAGTTCTTCTATTCTGTTTCATGACTATTCAAATATTAAAGCACAGTTGATTCATTTCATTTTCAACTATAATTTGATTCTGAATAGAAATTATCTCTTCAATCGAATTTTCGTTAGCGTTCGATTCTTGTTTTGAATCTGAGTTAAATCTGAGCAAGATCTGAATCAGATCTTGATCAGCTTTCTGATCATCTTCTTGATCAGCTTCTATTGACTGCAGCTCAAATTTGTCTTTTAACAATAGCATCTGATGCTGATATAACTTTCAATCATCATTTGCTTCAACTGACTTGACGTCTGACATTCTGATCAGCATGTAGACTTTCAGATTCTGTTTTCTCGACTGATATATGATCTTGAAGTTATATTCAGATAACTTCTCAGCTCATTTAACTTGTCGTTGAGTCAGTTCTTTGATGATCATGAAGTACTTCAAATTCAGATGATCAATGAAGATCTTGATTAAAATATTCGTACATTTCAATTCAAGACATCAATGTTTCAAACAGCAAATAATGGTCAGCAGTTCTTTGTCATAAATCTCGTAGTTGCATTCTGCGAAAATCATGTTCTTGCTATAGAAGATCACTGAATGTAGAATGTCTTCATCATAATATTGAAACAATACTTCGTCGTTCACATAGTTCAAGAAGTTCATTTTCAGAATAGCTTTTCTGATTAAGTTGAAATGCTTCAGAATGAAGACTGTCATCATCTGTTGCTTTAGTTCTTCAAAGATCATCTGACAGATCTCTGTTCATTCAAAAAGATGATCTTTTCAAGTCAGCTTTATTATGAGTTGAATGATCTTTGAGAAGTTCTTTATGAATCATTGATAGAAATTGCAGAAGTCAATGAAGATCTGCACATAAGTCAATGATTGTGACACTTTTCAGCTTTGAATCACATCTACTTTTCGAAAGTTCATTCATAGATCATTGATGAATATCAATAGTTCAAGAAACGAGATTTTCTGAATCTTGAATTCACACTTGTCAATGTCTATCTGCAAATCAACTTCACGAAGCTTGTCTAGCACTTCTTTCACATGAGTTCTATGTTCTTTCAAGATTTTACTATAAATGAGAATATCATTCAAGTATGTCTGACAAAACTTATGCAGACAGTCAAACAATACATTGTTGATATAATGCTGAAAGAACGTGAATTCATTAATCAATTCAAAGAGCATTACTTTATACTTGTAAACATCAAAGAAAGTAATAAAAGTTGTTAAATTCTCACTTTCTGAACTCATGCGCAGTTTATTGAACGTGATGATAATGTTGAGTTGAGTTAAATACTTACTGTCTTGAATTCAAGCAAGTACTTTGTCTATCAAGAGTATTGAATAACGATCTCTTTTGATCAGAGCATTCAGTTTTCAATAATTCATGCAAAAGCAAAGACTATCATCTTTCTTTTCGACAAATAGTATTGACGAAGCGAAGAAAGCTTTGCTGAGTGTAATAAACTTCTTCTTCAAGTTTTCTTCTAAATATTTCTTGATCTTCTGCAACTTGTAACTCAACATGAGATACAATCAACTTTTAAAAGATTGACTTTCATCTTCTAATTCAATCTTGTGATCATATGATCAATGTGAAGACAACTGCGTTGTTTTTTCTCTATTGAAGATATCTAGAAAGTCGTGATAGACTATCAAAAGCTTCTTCTTCAGTTCACTCAGTGACATGACAAAGATCACTTCATTTAATTTCATGAAATCTTCGACTGAGCTAAGCACTTTGTTGATTTCACTAATGATCAAAAAGAAGATCTTGATCTTCTTATTCTTGACTGTAGTTCAATACACAGCGACTTCAATCATGATAATATTGACGAGCTCTTTTTTCTCTGATGATTGAATGAATTGAGATTAATCGAGATTGACTTGAGTGCTTAACTTCACTAAGAGTAATGATTCAATGAATCAAACAGATTTAATGAACTGATTCACTAGTTTCTGATTCGTGAGTCGCTTCAAGATGATAGTAAACATAACAATTAAGTTCAAGTTCTTTTGTTTCATTTTACAGATTTCACTTGACTCAGATCTGTAAAATGCTGATTGACTGCTTGCTTTCAAAATGACAGATTTCGATGTTTGAATCTTCAATAATGATATTAATTAATCATTTGCAGAATTTACCAAAATTTGATTTCTTTTTAATCAGAGATTTTCAATAATTATCTTGTGCTGATCTAGATGAGTTATCAATAAAGACATTATTTCATTCTTATGTTCTTGTATCATGATCAATGTATACAAAGCATATGTAATCAACTTTCAATCAGAGATTTCATTATACAATTGAATCAACTTTGATTTTAACAACGATATTGACTGAATATCAAAGCGTTCACATAGCTTTGACATCAAAGATTCATCAATGAAAGTCATGTCAATGACTTCAGTATTTATCAGAACAAGAAATCTGAATATCTTTTCTAGACTACTTAAGATGATGTTAACAGTGAATGACTTGAAATCAAATGAATCATCAGACATGCTGATGAAACAGAATATAAGTATATTGCTCTCAGTCACTACTTTGACGAAGGCAGATCATTTTTCGAATTCATAATGATCTCATGCACTTGAGTTGTTTTGAAGCAGTCATATGCTCTATGTTCTAACTTCTTGCATTTGAAGCAAAGTTCTTTCTTAAACAACTTTTTCTGAATAGAATTGAGATTCAATCTTCTGAATTTCTTTCACGAAGAAACTGATGACGTAAGTCAAACAGTCGATGTGCTAAAGACAGATTGAGCAGCTTGAGTCATTGATGCTTTGACGACTGATTGAGCATTCAATTCAGTCAATTTAACATTGACTTGCATGCAAATGTCAATAAACTCATTCAAATTAGTGATTCATTCATTGAGCATTGCTCGCTGAAGATCTGAGCTGATCTTATGCTGAAGATCATTTAGTAGAATCTCATTATTGTATTCTAGTTCTGCGCTAAATCTCTGAAATTTCATTCAAAATTCATGAAAGAAGATCTTGTTTTAATACAGCTTCAAGTACTGTCGTTGAGTTGTGTGATGATGATTGAGATCGTTGTACATCTTATTAATGATCGATAGTACTTCTTCAACTTCTAGAAAGAGATTCAGAAATGTGTTTCTCATTCATGATGCTATGTGCTTAATTGCAGCTTCACTGACTTGACTTTCAATGTAGACAATCTTCAACTCTTCAATAAAAAAGTGATTTTTGTTTGTTTTCAGCTTATTTCGCATTCGCGATAGTCAATTGTTTACATTTTGCAACGAATCTTTGAACAAAAATGAGTCAAATAACTTAATTGACTTCAAAAATTGATCTTCAGAAAACTAAGTGCTTTGTTGACTTGATGCAGCTTCTAAATGATGTATAATCACGTTCTTGTTTCTATTCTCTTTCTGCAAATGCATTTACATAATCTTCAATATGATATTTATCTCGTTGACATTTTTTAACATCTGAATCATGTCATTGTGAATCTCGATCTTGATGTTGTGCTGTTGACATATGTACTTGATAAAGACAACAATGTCGTCTGCTTCATAAGCACTTATTCAAGCATTCAGTTCAATGCTGATGCTGATCTTGATCATTTCGTGATCAAAAAGCAACATGTTCATGTTCTTTTCTTCTGTATCTGATGATGCATTCATGTCTTCTTCTTCTGATGCTGTTCAATTCTGTGATAGAAGTGATTCTCTTCTAGCATTTCAAAGATCATAGCAAGCAATGCTCACTGATTCTGAGCTTCTAGTCATGATATGAGTAGAAAGTTGCTGATCAAAGAATTCTGATGTTACTTTATTGAACTTTCTGAATTTAAGCAACGACTAGTACTTTATCAAACTTTCTGAGTTCAAGTACTGCTGAAATTTCTGATTTCTGATGACGAGCTCAATAAAGAGTTAGTCAAGAGCAACGCGTTCGTGTTTTTTGATTCTGATTCTATTGAAATTTCTGATTTCAAATCAAGATTCTTCTTTAGAAATTTCTGATTTCTATCAAGCTTTCTGAGTTCAAGTTCTGATTCTGCTGTTGAAATTTCTGATTTTGACTTCTGAGTTATGTAGCTTGTTTTTATATTGTTTACACATCAATAGCAAGATTAATGAGCTTTGAACTAATGTTATGAATCTGCATAGAGCGAATCATATGAGTGTATTCTAACTAGAAGTTCAAAGCTAAAGAAGAAAGAAGATGAAACACGTCAAGAGTTTTATACTTACGAAGACGCGCTAGATCACTAGCGTGTCAACATCAGCTCTATACTAGTTTATAATAGTTTAACATGATTTATGTTAGACTAACTTAAGATGCACGCTTGCAACAATCTCAATCACAAAGAGTCTTAAGACAACAGCGAGAATGATGATGAAAATGAAGCTGCTGAAGCAGTTTAAAGTGACAAGAACACTCATTCTCTAACGTGCAATCATCATGAACAAATTTGATACATAGTCTCAGTTTTATCGTCTTGACTGCGTGTAGCAGTCGTATAAACAGCGAGCGATTTTCTACCTCAGAGAATTTTGTTCACTCAACACACATAGCATAAAGTTCTTCATGAGTCGATTTAATCGATGTCACAAGAATGTATGAATTTATTATTATTATTATTATTATTATTATTATCTTTTTGATAGAAAGTCATAAAGAAAAACATGAAGAAAAACATAAAGATTGTTTGATAGAAAGCTTTGATAGAAAACTATGATGAAGAGCTATGATAAAAAGTCATGACAAAAAACTATGAAGACTGTTTGATAAAAAGTCATGAAGAAAAGTCATGAAGAAAAGCTATGATAGAAAGTCATGATGAAAAACTATGAAGACTGTTTGATAAAGAGTCATGAAGAAAAGTCATGAAGAAGAGTTATGATAGAGAATTATGATGAGAAACTATGAAGACTGTTTGATAAAGAGTCATGAAGAAAAGTCATGAAGAAAAGTCATGAAGAAAAGCTATGATAGAAAAACATGATAGAGAGTTATGAAGAAAAGTCATGAAGAAGAATCATGAAGAAGAATCATGAAGAAAAGCTATGATAGAAAAACATGATAGAAAGCTATGAAGAGAAGTCATGAAGAGAAGTCATGAAGAAAAGTCATAATAAAATATTTATCTATCTATCTTCATGTCTTGATGAGTTGAATTAAGAATTTCAAATCAATACTTGATTTCAATAACAAAAGTATCTTGTGAATATTGATTCAAAAATGTATCTTATTTAATTATTGAAATAGAATCATTGAAGTTTGATACTTCAATCAATCAGCGCAAGTTTAATTATAATAACAAAAAAAGAAAGTTGCTTGACTTAAAATCTTATTAAATTGATATCAATCTCTTTTGACAATAAAACATCATCAACATGATGCTTGCGCTTCATTCTGATCATCAGAGACAAATAATGAGCATTATCAATATGATGTCAATGAGTGAGCGAAAGATGAGTATTACTATCTTGCAGAAAAATTCAATCAAGACGAAGAATATACATGAGAAATTAAACAAGCTGCGAGTACTTTATGAGCTCAATGAACGTAGAAACAATGAACTGATGCTTTGAAGAAAGATGAGAAGATTGACAGAGATGATAAAAAAGTTGATGCATCAACGTGTTGCTGCATTGACTGTCAATCAATGCATGAAGAATCAGCTGAAGAGATTGAAAAAGATAACGAGCAGACTTGAAAAGAAGTTCGCGAAGAAGAAGAAAGACATTGACAACTGAGCGAAGAAAGCGAATGAGAAGTCAACGATGTTGTTTGAAAGTCATCTTGTTCTCAGTGTCAACATTGCATCATCAGTGCAAAATCATTGCAAGAAATTCAAGATTAAGATCTTTATTAAAAAGAAAAAGAAGATTAAGAGAATCATGATAATAACAACAAAGAACATAGTGAGATGAGTGAAAGAGATTGACGTCGATGAGATGTTATCAACGCGCAAGAACATAGAAACTATGAAAAGATGATCAGATTTACTGATATTTCAAGTCAAGATTGAAAACAGCAAGAAAATATTGAAGAAAAATGATTTTTGAATCAAAGAGATTTTATTAAATGCAAGTCTGCATGAAGTCAGTTTTAAAATAGTGATACATGAAATTAGAATTAAAGAAATGTCTAAAGACATAAAGAAGAAGAAAATGAAAGCACTCATCAAGATTAATAAAGACATACACTTGAAGATGATGATTGAGAAAGTCGAGTGACTCATAAAAAATAATGAACAGAAGAGATACATCTTACTGATGATATGTGTAATCAGCACTGAGATAATGAACAAGCTAATTGACGAGAAAATATGTCATGAGATCAACATAAAAATCACGCAGTTTTATGATTCAAATTGTAGAATACATCAATGTTTAAAGTGTTAAAACTATGATCATAAAATATATGAATGCAAAAATAAGCAAAGATGCATTTACTGCATGTTAAATTATCGCTTGAAGCATTGTTCTTATAAACAGACTCAAGACATGTGAAAATGTGAAACATGTCAAAGTATATACAGAGTCTTTGATTCTTAATGTCATAAACGACAAATTGAAAAAAAAAGAATAAAGAGAGTCATGAAACACAGATCTTTATATCACGTTGTACAAGAGCAAAGAGAACTCAAAGCAATGATGTTGAAGATGTTTACAGAAACATTTATTAATCTGAAATCATTGATAGACAATAACTTGAAGAGAAAACAGAAACGTTCAACAAATGAAAGTCATCTGCTCAGTGTAATCATCACATTCAAAAACACTATATTGAATTATTTAGTTAAAAAGTCAAAAACAAATGAGTTGAAGTCAACATTAATCACATCAATTTCAATATCATCTTCTTTTGAAGATTTTACAAGAAAAGCAAGCACATTGCAGATGCTCAAGAAAACATCAAACAACTTTGAATATGAACTTTAATGTTTCAGCAAAAGAAGCTTTGAATATTACAGTATAATGTTCACAAGTTTAGAGAAAAGATGATGATAGCATTACTACATGAGAAAAAGATAAAAAATTATAACATTTTGATTCTTCAAGAACTCTGATGATTTGATGAAAATTTCAAAGCATACTGCTCAGCAACTGTTGATTTCATGCTGAAGAATAATGAGAATAGAATCTGTTTCTACATAAACAAGAGAATTGACAGCAACATCTGATACTCAACATGATACTTCAAAAATGTAAACATGATTATGTTATAGACATTAACAAATAACACACAGATGACTCAGAAAGTTATACACATTCACGAAGCATACAATTCATCACTCAGAGATCACGAAGTTATTCATGAAAAAGAAAGTCTTTCAAACATTAAAAAGATGTTATATATGTTGAAAGAATGCATTCTTGTAAAAGACTTCAATCTGCATTATTTTACATAAGAAAGATCATTTTACTCAAGACAGCATTTATTGTCAAATGATTTAATTGAAATGATTACAAATGTTAATGCATCGCTGATGTTATTTCAAGACATAATTATGAGAAATTATCAAAGATTTCAAACAACAATAGATTTGATCTTCACAACAGATGATATTATGAATTGATTAATATGATGTGAAATCAATGAAGAAATGAAAAACTTCTCAGATCATCTGTTAATACAGATAATTATAAATCTCAGAGTCTGCAAAGAGTCAGCGCGAAAATCGCGTTGCAATTGAAAGATAATGAATGAAGAGAAATTCATCAATATTCTGAAAGAACAAATGTTGAAATCATTGTTGAATCATGAAATGAGACGTTGATGCATAAATGAGTACATTAAGCAATTGCTAGATGCACTGAAGAAGATTGTTGAGATTTTCACTCTTTGAACGAGATCACACGAAATGATTAAAGCAGAATGAACGAAGAAGTGTACAAAAATCATCAAGAGCATGAAACAAATGAGAAGAAGCTGTTGAATTATTAATGACTGAACAGAGTACATTCAAGCATATGACAAGAAAAGCAAGATCATCAGAAAACAGAAACATAATGAATATTGAAAGATCATGCAGAATGTTGAACAATTCTTGAAAGAACTGTTCAAAACTGCAAAATGAGCAAGAAATGCAGTCACAAACACATTAACTTAAGCGACAATTTTTCTTCTGATCAAGTTAGAATGCTTTGACATCACTATGATAATGCAAGATAAGATGAAGATGATGTTTTAAACTTACTTTTCATCATCTTCAAAGATTCTTATGCTGAATACAGAAAACTTCAAGTATTCATTCTTGATTGAGAATGATATTTCATTAATGCATTGCAAAATTAAGAAAGTCATCTACAAGATGATGCTCAACAAGACTTTAAAACACACAGAATACATAAATAAAATAATGTGCAAACTCATTAAAAATGTATCAGAACAAATACGCTCTCTTTTTAAAAAATGTTTGCAGAAGAAAATACAATCAACTTAGTTCAAGAGCATGATCACAATAGTGATGCAAAAGTCAAACAAGAAGAATTACTTTAATGCAAAAATATATAAATTAATTGTGTTATTCAACATGCTGAGCAAAATACTGAAATTCATTATATTCAAACATCTGCAAAATGTTGTAGAAGTGTGTGACTTGATATCAAACATTCAGATGAGAGTTTGCAAACACAGATTAACAGATACGATTTTGCAACTGATTATAAAAAAGATACATATTGTATGAAGTGACACAAGAAGAAAAGTAGTCTCATTGCTGAGTCTGAATGAGAAAAGTGCATTTAACAATGTAGCATATAGCAGACTTTTGCATGACATGAAAAAGAGAAAAGTTTTCAAACTGCTTCTTAAATTTGTGAAGAACTTTTTGAGAAATCGATGCATCATGATCATAATTGATGACTACATGATGATGAAACGCAGCGTGAATGTTAATATATCATAAGACTTTTTGCTATCATTAATATTATATCTGTTTTATAACGTGAACTTGCTAAAAGCATGTGATGACATCAAATTAAGAATAAACTTCACAAATTTCATAAATGACATCAATATTTTAACATATGAAGAGTTCATGAAGTGCAACTGCAAAGTTCTTAGCGAGATTTATGATAAATGCAAACAATGATCAAAAATGCACAACATCAAGTTTTTAAAGACAAAGCATAAGCTGATTCACTTTACAAGAATTGTCATGATTCTAGTCTTGTCAGACTCAGTCTTCTAGCCTTGTCAGATTTATTCTCGCTTCGTCATCTTGACTAGTCTCTATTGAGTCTAGCGTCGACTGAGAAACACATATATATAGTCAGCTTCTTTTCTGTAGCTATCTTTCTTTCTTAGCATTTATCTACTAGTTAAATGACACTCATATGACTCGCTTTATGCTGATTTCTAACATTAGATAAATGCTCATCATTTACTCTGCTATCAATGAACAAACGATACGAAACAATCTATTCAGTAAGGAAAATTTGCAAGAAATTCTTCAAATTTGCACCATCATTTTAGATTGCAAGAAATTCTTCGATTCTACACTCATTTTCATCATTCTATTTGCAAGAAATTCTTTGAATAAAGCACTCAATTATTACCTGAAATTCACAAGAGATTCTTTGAATTTTCACTCATCAAAAAACATCAATTTCTCATCTACTTTTATCTCAACAACTTCTATCTTCTCTCATCATGATACATAACGTCAAGTCAGTTGAGTCTTGAACAACTCGTCTGCTTAGAAGCATTGTCAATAGAAGAGTTTCACTTCTACTCATCAATGCTTCAGTCAAAGCTGAGAAAGTCATCATCTCATGAAACATAAACATTGAAGAACAACTGTTTCATTGAGTCAGCAATCAACTCAACAAAGTCATCAATATGCTGAATGAGCTTCGAAGTCAGCGAGACTTGACTTTACAACTCAATGAACACTGACTTCTTGTACAAGATGATCACAAAAAGAGAGCAAAACAACTAGAAGTCGCTTTTGATAAAAACAATAAGCTAGAGAAAAAGATCAATCAGCTACAAGATGAGCAATTGAACTTCAGAGCAAAACAACGTCAAGCTGATCAATCTATGCCTCGTCAAGATACTCAGTCAGCTGAGCAACAAGTCAATCAGAAAGAAGCTCACTCTCAATGAGAATCTTCTACTTTATCTGATAACGAAAACGAAAATGATCATCACAAGATCATCAAGCTTTCGAATTCACTCATCTTCATCGAAACAGATGACTCTATCTGAGAGACATGAAACATTAAAATAGCTGACAAGCTCAATGTTAACGCGAATCATTACTCTACTGAAAAGATTCATATTGTCTATGTGATTTTCAGACTAGAAGACGATGCTGATCAGCAAATCTATGCAAAGCATCATGTTAATGCTCTCTCACTTTATCAATCACTATCAGAGCTACTGAAACATCTGAAAGAAATTTATAAAGATCAAAACCTGATTCGAAAGTGTCGTTGCAAATACGTCACTCTGAAGCAGCTCAACAAGCTCTTCAGCTCTTTCTATTCAGAATTCACTAGAATATTCAGCTTTCTAAACTACGACAATATCACTCTGATGAACAACATTCAGAATAAAATCAACAATCATCTTCAGAACGCGTTGTCAGTTTGCCTCATAGAGTTTAGTTCGCTTGATAAGCTCAAGATCTTTCTTCAAGATGTGAATAACAAACAATGAGTCAATTATCAGCTACGTGACGAGCAGCGAACAGTCAAATCAATAGCAGCTTCGAAAAAACGTTTTGTTTCTTCGTCGACATCAGCTTCAGCCTCAACTACTAGCTATGTTTAACTCGCTACTTTTTTCATTCTTGAATCTGAACGATCAAGAATGTCAATCATCTGCTTCAACTGCAAAGCATCGAGTCATCTTTCAAAGAACTGTTCTCAGCTGAAGACTAGTACTTCAACATCTCATGCATTCATCTCTTGTCTCAATGAGATCATCATGTCGAAAGAAGAGAAGAAATTATTCACAGAGAAATCGAAGAATGAGACAAAAAACTAGTGACTTTCATCAAAGACGTGATGAAATATGTGTTAATTTCTTCAACAATGAGCAGCTCAGATGATCTCTTTGCTTCGAAATCTTTGACTACTGAATGTATACTATCTAGCAATGAAATTAATTACTCATTAAAGTCATTGATTGACACTGAAGCAGCTGACTATTCGTTCATTGATGAATTAATCGCGCAGAATGTTTGTAATCATTTGCAAATCAAGTCTTTGACTTTGATTAAAGCGAAGTCAATTCGAGAATTCGATGATCATTATGCTAAGAAACTCATTACTCATGTCATCTATTTGAATCTGACTGTTCAAGATCATACAATTGACACAGCTTTTATGTTGATCACTCAATTAAATCAACATCAAATGATTTTTGAAAAAACATGAATGAACAAAATCAATCTAGTAATTGATATGCAGATCGATTTTCTTCGATTTTCGAATTTCACTTCTAGTCAGAAATCGATTGTTCTACTCTCAAGCAACAAGACAATCATGAAGCAGAAAAGTTTGACTTCTACTCAAATACTAAAGAGATCTATCTCTTCTGTTGTCACTCGACTCAGCGAGAAGTCATTTTCATACAGTAAAATCATGAAATCATCTAATTCAGTCAACTTCGCTTCGTCTTTCAATTCAATGAACATAGCAATGATAGAGACTGCAGCATATAGATCACTAGTCAAACAATCGAATGTAACTACTTTCGTGATCATCATCACGAAAATCGATCAACTTCTAAAAACAGCTAGAAATAAATCAGAAGACGTAAATCTACAAGAGCTTTCACATGAAGAGATCTTGAAAGAAGTCAAAGCTAAGCTTTCTTTGAAATATCATGACTATCTAGACGTGTTTGATCGAGCGATGACTGATCAACTATTCTTTCATCGTCTCTATGATCATAAAATTGAGTTGATTGACGAGAAAACATCTTCTCGAAGTCATCTCTATCATATGTCTGACTACAAGCTTCAAAAGATGAAGAATTACCTGATCAAGCATCTGAATAAAGACTTTATATCTTCTAGCTCAGCTTCATATGCTTCGCTCATACTATTCATCGAAAAGAAAGATGATAGCTTGCGTTTCTGTGTAAACTACAGAAAGCTCAATGCTTTGATCAAACGAAATCACTACCTCTTATCGCTAATAGACGAAACTCTCGCTCGTATTCAAGATAGCAAATATCTGACTCAATTAAACATCATTGTCATCTTCAACAAACTGTGTATGCATTTGAGCAGCGAAGATTTGACTATCTTTATCACCTCTTTTGATTTCTACAAATATCACGTGATGTCTTTTGAATTAATCAACGACTCGACTTTCTATCAACACTATATGAACGACGTGCTATTTAACTATCTTCATCAGTTTTGTCAGATCTATCTAGATGACATTATCATCTACAGCAAAACACTGAAGAAACATAAGTGACACGTATAATTAGTTCTACATAGACTACGAGAGACTGATCTTCAGATGAATATAAACAAATGCAAGTTTCATGTTCAGAAAATCTTCTTTCTGAAACTATTGCTATTCATCGAAGAACTAAAGATGAATCTCAGAAAAGTACAAGCAGTAGTTGAATGATCTACTTCTACAAACCTCATTCAGATGCAGTTCTTCGTCAATTTCTGCAATTTCTATCAACGTTTTATAAAGAACTTTTCGAAGATTGTTCATTCTCTGATTCAACTAACTCAAAAAGAGATGATATTTGAATGAAATCAAGCTTGTCAAATGATCTTTGATCATATAAAGAAACGAATGACTGAAGTCTCTATTCTTCGTCATTTTGATCAGAATAAAGAGACTATTCTTGAAACAGACTCATTCAACTACGTCAACGATGACATACTTTCTCAGTATGACGACGAAGAAACATTGCATTCAATGATCTACTACAGCAAGAATCTGAGTCTCGCTAAGTGCAATTACGAGATCTATGACAAGAAACTACTAGCAATCATTCGTGTCTTCAAGCATTGACGATCTGAGCTGAAATTGACTGAGCTACTTATCAAGATGTTCACTGATCATCAAGCTTTAACGTCATTAATAAAAGATAAAGAGCTAAGTAGACGTTAAATGCGCTGAGTACAAAAGCTCGTTGACTTTAACTTCAAAATCATGTATCGCTCAAGCAAACAAAACATCAAAGTCGATGCATTGACTCATCAAGTCGATTCAGTTTCTAGAAGTCTTAAGAATGAATGATGTCACTATCAACGAACTACAATTCTTACGTTAAATTGAATGAAAATCGCTGATCTGAAAGAGAAAGAGAACGATGAATCAATTTATTGATTGATTCTAGAAGCTAACAGAATCAACGAGAATTGTATTCTACTTCGTGAAGTTGTGTTAAAAGATAAAGCTCAATATGAAGATATTAAATTAAGAAATTGTTGAGTTCAGAACGAAATACTATATCGAGGTGATCTTCTATGAATTTTCTTCGATGAGCATCTTCAAATGAAGCTAATTCGGAAAGTTCATGATCAATCTTCTATTGATCATTTCGAAATTCTCAGAACGATGAAAATCATAAGAAGATACTACTATTGATCTTCAATGCGAAAGACAATAAATCAATATATTTGAAACTGCTACATTTGTCAGCGATCAAAGACTTCTTGAAATAAATTCAATGAACTACTACATTCTCTACTCATACTTGAACAGCAATGAAAGAACATAGTCATGAATTTCGTCATCAACTTACCTTTTTCAAAAGGCAAAAACGTCATACTAACAGTGATATGTAGATTCACAAAGAAATGACATTATATTTCTTGCTTCACTGATGACGAGAAAATCACAGCAGAAAAAACAGCTGAGCTAATGCTTCAGTGAATATATTGAATACACGATTTACTCAATTTCATTGTTTTGAATCGAGACTCTCAATTTACCTTCATTTTATGAAAGTCGCTTTGCAAAAGACTAGACATTAATCTTCAACTCTTCACAGTCTATCATTCTCAGATCAACGATCAAAGTGAACAAGTCAATCAGAACGTTGAAAGATATCTTCAATCTTTCTGTTCATACATGCAGAATGACTGAGCTAAGCTACTACTCATGATTGAGTTCGTCAACAATAATGCTCTGTTCTCAGTCATCTTCTTGATCTCTTTCTTTCTAAACAAAGACTTTCATTCTTGTATAAGCTTTGAACTCGATATTATTGAATATGAAAGTTTTCGTGAACGCTTGCAGACGACTAAAGTCGAGAATATATCTGAACATATGAACAAAACACTGAAGTTTGCTCGCAAGTCGCTAGTCAAAACACGGAAACAAATGATGAAACAAGTCAATAAGCATAGAAAAGAAGTTGATTATGAGGTCGAATCAAAGATGTTTCTGAATGAAAGAAACATCATTACAGCGAGATTTTTCAAGAAGCTAAATGATAAAATGCTCAATTCTTTCATCAATCTAGATCTCGTTGACTCTTCATATAAACTGAAATTATCAGAGTCTATGCATATTCATGATGTATTTCATTCTGACCTGCTTCGCCTTGTCGTCAACGATCTCTTGCCTGATCAAAAGAACGAACTCTCAGATTCAATAGTGGTAAACGATGAAGATGAGTGAGAAATCAATGATATATTAAATTTTCGTCAATATTGAAGATGACTTCAGTATAGAGTCAAATGAAATGACTATGACAACGATCTCAATTGATACAACGCTGATGACAACGAATTTATGAACGCTCAGAAGATCGTTGATGATTTTCATATTTAATACTTGAACAAATCACGCTAATCAACAATTCAACCAATCACGATTTAACAGACATCAATCGAGTCGAGCAGAAAATACATTCATGTGAACATGAATTGTCGAAGAGAAAAGTAATGTCACGATTCTAGCCTTGTCAGACTCAGTCTTCTAGTCTTGTCAGATTTATTCTTGCTTCATCACCTTGACTAGTTTCTATTAAGTCTAGCGTCGACTGAGAAACACACATATGTAACCAGCTTCTTTTCTGTAGCTATCTTTCTTTCTTAGCATTTATCTACTAGTTAAATGACACTCATATGACTCGCTCTATGCTGATTTCTAACAAGAATTTCTAAGTGATTCAATATGAACATTGACATAAAGCTGATGAAACATCAGATTAACTTGAAATCAGATATCAGAATTTTGAGAGTTCAACTGAACTTTAAGTTGAGATGAATGATTTACATGCATCATGTCAAAGCAAAACTAGTGATTAAACAAAAGATCATGCAGACAATCATTGAGTTTACTTGAAGCTCATCAATGATGACAAGAAAGCAAATATACTTCGTGATGATGCGTTCTCTGCTTAGTCACGAAGTCATCATATGATACATGTCACAAAGAATGAAGAATCATTAAAAAAATTTGAACATCAAGCTGAAATCAGTACAAGAAAGAGCATTATGATAAATCATTAATGTTTATCAAGCAACATTAACAGAGATTCTACAGATAGAAATAAACACAGCGTTGATAAATATTCATTTACGAAAGCTGATATAAAAATTGATAATGAACATGAACTCTTGAAAATCAAATGAAGTTATTAAGATGATGATGCGTTGAATTTACAACGACTTGATACTCAAAAGAGATTAAAAATCAAAGCTGTGCAAAACATTTCTGCAGCTGAAGCAAAAGTGAATGAAAGAAACACTTGAATAAATGAAGATGAAGTGAAATCATCTTTACATGATGATTTTCTGATCAAAGTCATCAAAAATAGTTATAGTTGCAAACAAGAAAATGTCAATAAATCAACATCATTTTGACACATTTACATCAAAGCAAAAAGTTTACTCAAATGATAGTAACAGTAAAAAGAATGTTACAATGACTGCAATGAGAATTAACTGAAAGTTAAATAAAAGATTGAAAGAATTGACTTTAGTCATCATTCATCATGAAGAACTGAAAGAATTGATCGCAAGAGTGAAACATCTTGCAGACGTAGTGACAAAGAATTAAGAGTGTCATGAAAAGATATACAAAGTATACAGTGATAGTCAGACTTCTCTGAAAACAGTGAAAGCTATGATATCAACAAAAAATCAGACACGTCTGCAATGAGTTCAGATTGCATATGAGAGCATTCAATCTTAAGAAGTCATGCTGAAGCTATATTAAGTGATAAGACATGCAGAAATACTCAAATATGAAGAAATGAACAAGATGATTGACAATGCACATGATTTATCTTTATTACTGACTGAGCATCAGCGTACTGAAATGATGATAAGACTGATGCTCATACAGAAATAAATCAGATAAACATAAAGAATAGTCTGAAAAGAGAAATTCAACGCAGCTTATTTTCAATATTTGACATCAAAGATGATACATCAACATCTGCAACTGCATAAGAATCATGCAAAGTCTCACAGTGCATTACTGACACAGCTATGCATGAGAAAAATTGACTTCAATCAATTTCTACATGAGAGATGAATACTTAATATTGCTACAATGACATGCGAGTGTGACAGAAATTAAATGTCAATCAAACACATTTTATTAACATGTTTCAGATGAAAAGTAGAATGAAAAGCAATGCAATGAGAAGAGAACATCACGAACTTAAGAAAACTCTTAGAAATCATGAGCGCAGTAACAATGATCATTCAAATAATACTTTTAATAAGCATACTGAATTAATTTCAAGCTGTGACATCATCAAAGAATCAAATGAAAGAGAGAAAAAATAAAGAAGAAATAGATTCATAAAGTTCTTGCATTGAAAACAGTTATAATATAAAGCGCAGAAAGAAGCGATTTTTGATGCAAAAAGAGCGTTGCGCTAGCGCAACGCTCGTTACAGTATATAAAATCTTGCATAGATTCATAATGAGTGTTGAATTGAGTAAGAATTAAAAAAAAAAGATACTTGATTTCAATTCTTTGACTTAACTTGAATACTTAAATTGAACATCTCAACTCAACTTAAATACTTAAGTCAAGAATTCTAATTCAAATTAAGTCTTAATGAGTTGAAAACTTGACTTGACTTGACGTAATCAATTTACTTCAGCAGCTTAAACATTATCAATCTCACTTCATTTTCATCATCATTTTGTTCATCAAAGTCAAGAACATTTTTGCATTGACTATTAATTCTTTAAGTTCAAAGATCATCATTTCTGTGACTGTTGTTTTAACAATATCTTCATTTCTTTCTCTTTTGTTTCTTAATGAATTAATGAATTTAAGCTTTGTCATTATTATTGTTCAAGATAAGACTTTGATCATTTTTAAAATCAAGAAAATCTGCAACAAGTGAAAGCTGTGCTACTATTGCAAATTGCAACATTCAAGCAAAATCACTAAAGAATGCTCAAATAAAAAGCTTTTCACTTTGCATATCATGAACATTTACAATAGTAATGTCATCAATATAAATGAAGAAGTCTTGCTGTTTGTAAGAAAAATTTAGTTTTTGAGCTAAGTTGCGCTTAAAAATCTGTATACATATCATCTTGTTTACTAGTTTCAATCTTTTCACTCTCACTTCAATCATATAGAAAGTTTTCTGCTAAATCTGTCTTGAAACTCTTTGAATTTGATTCAACATTCAAAGATAATCATATGATAATATTCTGTATTTTACATCAAGCTTAATTTAAAGTTTTTGCTTTCACTCTGATTAATAATGAAGTTTTTGCTTACTTTCAAGTTAGTTTTTAGTGTGTCAGTCAAGCATAATCGACCTAATTTTATATCAAGTCTCGAAAGTAAACAAATCTCATTTCTATTCAACTACTATTAATCATACCTCATTACACGTTCTTTATCATGTCTCATAAGAAGAGATTTACAAAGAAAACAGCTAAAACGAAAGTCTCTTGAGTCAGCAAGTCAGATCATTAGCAAATTTCTTCAACAATTAAATCTGCAGTCACAGCTTTGAGCGAAATCTCAGAAAACTCTGAACTTTTTATAGAAAAATCTCTAGATCTTAAGTCGAATACAGTGCATTATATAGTCAAAGATGCAAAGAAGAAAGCTGAAGATAACAATCAAAAGCTTCTTAATTAACGCAATTTCGAAGATGTCTCGCGATCAGATAGATTTTATACTCTCTTCGTTGAAAAGATCAATTCTCTATGCGATTATGTGGTAGAAACATGAGAAAACAGAAACAAAACAGCAAAAAAACACATCATTGAGCTTAATCTGTCTATTTCAGAGTCTATCTTTGCTCAATACATGTACGACAGAGATTATGCATGTAGAAAACACGAATGAAAAACTCATTTAAAGAAGAGACATAAAATAGCTTGCAAGATCTTTGCAGAGAACTATTTACAATTCAATTAAAAAAGAGTCGTTTTCATTGATGAGATCTCTATGCATGAAGCAGAGCAACAAGGTATGCTTAGAGCTTAACAATTATCAGATGAGAAGTACAATAAAGATGTGAGAAAGTTCAAAACAGATAATTTTGTCACTGACATGATATGAGACTCATTTGTTTATGAAAGAAAGAAATCTATCTATTTTGAATACGAAGAAACACAGAAGAAGAAAAGAAGATTGCAACATCTGTTAGATTTAGAAAATCAGAATGAACAGCTCACTCACTATTTGATCTTTGCAAGCTTGCTAGCATTACAAGAATTGAAAGCTGAAGAAAAAGAAAAGAAGAAGTCTGATTTCGTATCTCAACTGAGTGTTAATCTGCGTAATAACATCAAAACAAGAAGTGATTGAACTAAAGAGCACAACGTTGACTGACTAAGACACAGAGAAGAATCTTTGTCACTATTATTTGACTTTGTGAAGAAGTTGATGAAAAAGAGACGTCAGTCTATTGTTCTAGAAGATGAGATCTTTTCTCATGCATGCAGATGAATTGATCAGATCTTTTGACAACATGAAGTTCAGAAGATCAAGAATTGATCTCTTTGCAGTTCTGATCTGAATCTCATTGAAAAGACGTGACTTTGAATGAGACAATGAATTGACAAACAAATCTTTGCATCAAATTCTACATGAAAACAAACGAAAGAACTATGACGTCAGATCTGAAAGACTCTATCTTAATCACTAATTAATAAGTGAATCAGCAACATACTCAAGCTTCTGCAGAAGATCATTGACTGCAATGAAGATAACAACTTTGAAGACTAGACTAGATCAGAAAAATCTTCAGAGTTTTCTTTCAGATGATATCTTCAGCTTGTTTTGAATGATAGATTTCAGTCATCTCAATTACATGATCTTGAAGCTTTTGTTTTATAGAGACTTCTAACTGCATTTGAGCGACAGCGTTGTCTCTGTCTCAGCGTCTAATTCACTCAGAAAACAAAGTCTTGAAGTCAAAGTCATAGATTAAAGTCACTCTTTTCTCGTCGATTATGTCGCTTCAACGTTACTCAAGATAGATAATATCATTGACTTCAGAATATCGATGAGAAATAAAGAAGTTGCAAGAACAGTTTAGATATATAGTGTCAGAAGAAGAAAGAATAAAGAATTTTGATGAATCTACAAATAAACTGAAATCTTTGAGTCATGTGATCTGAATAGCTTCAAAATTTACGACTGCAATAGTGATAATAGTAATTCTGATAAGAATGAGACGATGAGTAGACTTAAATTTGTATGTGAAAGATGCAAGATTCTCGCTTATGCTTGACTGACACACTAAAAACTAACTCGAAAGTATGTCTTTATAAATAAATTCTTCACGCAACAACATCATTTCTTCTTACATCAATTAATTCATTCTTGTTGACTTTAAGAATTTGATGATCAAGTTACTTTAATCAATGACATTATTCATGTCATTGAAATCATAATTGTTAGAGATCAATCTAGAGCGAGTCATAGAGATGTCATTTAACTAATAGATAAATGCTAAGAAAGAAAAGTATCTACAGAAAAGAACTCGATTCTTATATGTGTGTTTCTCAGCTCTGTGCTAGACTCGATTGAGTTGACGTCT
>JAABUK010002218.1_pt1 | contig 35393 bp, 27 predicted proteins | sample 5559141 | NCBI WGS metagenome assembly JAABUK01 (sample SAMN10711869, study PRJNA513367) | rock metagenome | isolation source: Antarctica rocks | place: Antarctica: Victoria Land, Pudding Butte nord | collected 2016-01-03
CCTATTTAAATTATATTATAATTATTTACCTTAATAATATCTTGATTTACTTTAAGACTAAGGAAGAATATATCTAGTATATATAGGATATCTTAACCTACCTATTATAAGCTAGATTACTCCTTAAACTAGAGAAATACGAATTTTATAAGGAATTAATAGAATTTCTAGGATTTATAGTAAGTACTATAAGTATTTATATAAGCCCTAAAAAGATTAAGGCTATAATAGAATAGCTTATATTATATAATATAAAATTAGTCTAGAGCTTCTTAGGATTTATGAACTTTAATAGAAGGTTTATTAAAGGCTACTTAAAGATAGTACTACTACTTACGGAGATTATTAAGAAGGAGAAGGGATTCTAATAAGAATTAAGTTAATAAAAAGTATTCACGATATTAAAAAAAGCTTATTAAAATCTATTAATACTTTATACCTTTTAAGTAAGCGAACCTACTTATATTAAAATAGATACCTTAGATCTTATAATTAGCGCTTATTTATATTAAGAAAAGGATAGTAAATAGTACCTAATTACCTATTACTTATAAAAGATATTAGTAGTAGAATATAATTATAATATATATAATAAGGAATTATTAGTAATAATATATATACTTTAGAATTAAAGGGTATATATAAAGAGTTATTTAAAACTTACTATCTTTATAGATTTATAAGAACCTCTTAAACTTTACTATAATTAAGGAGTTAAATTAAAGATAAATCCGTTAATTAGAATTACTTAGATAGTATAAATTTAAGATACTATATATCCTAGGAAAGGATAATAGTCGAGCGGATACCTTAAGTAGACGTACGGATTATATAGAGTCTAAGGATATTATAAAGAAGCTAATTCTTAAATAAGAAAGGGACGGATTACTAATATTAATATAGAGTTTAATAGCTACTACGCGAGTTATAGCCTAGGATATTACGCTAATCCTAAAGAGAGGCTATATTAATAATAACCTAGCTTTATAGCTAAGGAATTAGTAACTAGGATAAGAGCTATTCTAATATAAAGGAAAGACGTACTTACCTAAGAAATACGCTAAGGAAGTAATCCGGGATTATTACGATAATCCTTTATTAGGATATCTAGGAGTCTCTAAGATAGTAGAGCTCCTCTAGAGAGAATATACGACGCTACGACTACGTATATATATTAAGAAATGCATTAAGGAATATATTTAATACTAATAAAATAAGTCTATACGCTATACTAGATATAGGTAAATATAGTTTATACTAGTTCCGGATATATTATAGAAAGATATAATAATAGACTTTATTATTAAACTACTAAAATTAAAAGATCTAGTTATAAGAGATACCTTTAACTTAATAATAGTAATTATTAATAAGTTAATAAAGTATATAATCCTAATTCCTTATAAAGAGATATATAAAGTATATTAGCTAGGATTTATCCTATTAGATAAGTTAATAAGGGATTATAGTATACCTAAATCTATTATATCTAATAGAGATAGACTCTTTACTTCTTATTATTAGAAGACTCTAATCGCCGTAATTAAAATAAAATTATAAATATTAACCGCCTACTATCTAGAGATAAATAATTAAATAGAACGTATAAACTAGATAATAGAAGCCTACCTAAGATACTATATTAATTATAAGTAAAATAACTAGGTCTTACTATTTCTTATAGTATAATTAGTACTTAATAATAAGAGATTAGATACTACTAGACTATCTCTATTCTTTATAAATTATAGAAGGCATGCGAAATTATTCCTAGAACTAAGATAAGGTTCTAGGACAGAAAAGGTAATAGTATTAGCATCTAATATAAAAAGACTATATAATAATATATAGTAAATAATTAGCGGGGTTAATAATAAGACTTAAGAATAAGTTAATAAGAAAAGAAAAATATATCCTTAGCTAAGAAAGAGGGATAAAGTATACCTTTATATAAAAAACTTAAAGAGTAAGAGACTAAGTAAGAAACTAGACTATATTAAAATTAGACCATTTTTATTTAAATAACTTAAGGGACCTATTAACTACGAGTTATAGTTACTACCTAACGCTAGAGTATACCTAGTATTCTATATCTCCTTATTAGAACTAGCCGACTCTAAAATACTACTTTAAGAAAGCTAGAAGTTTAAGACTAAGATTAAAGAGTATAAAGTTAAAAGAATTCTAAATTAATAGGATTAAGAATACTTAATTAAGTAGAAAGGATTTAAGGACTTAGAAAAATACCTAGGAATTAATTAAAAATCTTAAAAATTATAAGAACCTTTTATAATAGTTTTATTAGAGAATAGATAGGAAGGTAACTAATTAAGTATCTCTAATAATATATTAGTATTTAAGAAGTCATCTATTAACGACGCTCTTATAGTATAAGTCTAGAGCTCTTACGCCTTCTCTAGATCCTTAAGCCTCTTTAATTCCTTAATATTACTTAGGCCCTTATTAAATATTCATTATTCCTTCTCTTTAAGAAAATGCTTCTACGCCCGTAAACGCTTAAGCTTTAACTATTTAATATAAGCGATTTCGTTAGTAACCTCCTAAGTAGCCTCCGTCTTAATCTCCTCCTATTTAAGCTTCTTTATAGCCTTATTAATACTATTAAAATTAACTACCGGCTTTACCAGCTTATACTTCTTTCTAGTACGAATATACTTACTATACTTCTAAGATAGGAAGGAAAGTTAACACTCCTTCTACTATTAAATATAGCGAATATAGGTAACTATAGCTAATACGCCCTTAAGAAGAACTTACTCCGCTAAGTTTAAATGCTAAGAAGTCTTATATAAAGGTATAGGTATATCTTTAAGGATAAAGAAAGAAAAGGAAGGAGGAGTAGTATTATAATTAAGGGTTCTCCTAAATTACTAAGAGGTTAAGTACAGCTTAATAATATAGGTCGACGGGTTAACTGTTAGCTAAGGACTATTAACCTAGTAAGTAGGTCGCTGGAATAACTAGGACGTAGGACGGGTAATCTAGTCGACCTAGCGAGTATACGGATTTCCTATATCTATATAGATGGTAATATTTCTAAGTAGATAGGAGCTCTATACTTAACTTATATTATAATTCTAGTAATCTCCTAAGTACTAAATATAATACCTTATACTAGACCTATTTAGTATAAGTCTACTTACCTCTCTTCCTTAATACTCCTCTTCACGAGAACTAATCATAGGTCTATCCTATCTACGAACGGAGTAAACCGTAACATCTTACTCCTTTAGTACTCCCTTAGTAATCCCTCCTACTCCCTTAAAAGCGGCTCTACTCCCTTTCCCGAACCGAAAAGGCAATTACTAGTCCTAAGTTCAAGGTGTATATAATATATATATATATATTATATACACCTCGATCTTAAAATCACTAACTGATCTATTCATTTTAAGAAGGGAGTATAGCTATATTAGGAAGAGTACTAGGAAGTATAAGTAGATAGGTACCGAAGGAGCCTAGGGGAGCATGTAGAAAGCAGGAGAGAACAAATAGGAAAGGAGCCTGTTATTACTACCTGTAGCTGAGGGGCGTATTATAAGGAGCCTGAATTAGCGGCCTCGTACGTAGCTATAGCTGCTAAAGGTATTTTTTGCATACTTGCTAAGCCTGGTGCTTAGCTCAGCTTCCTGTAGCCTAGACTTACCGCCTTGCTTAATGCTTGCCATGCTGGGGCGCTTATATCGGAGTGGTTTACTTCGCTGAAACAGTAAGAGTGATCTTGGCGTCTAACGGGCTGAAAGAAACGAATAGCGTACACCTAAGTCAAATTTATAGGAATTAGAGCATGCGTATCATTCATTTTCCGAGCTTTAGATGATCTTCTACTCATTCGTCCATCTACGAATATACTAAATTATCTGGACACGATCTTTCGAAGAGCAGCCTGCCCCGCCAAACACAGAGCGCATTAGTTCGACTCTGACCACTCAAGAGTACACGTCTAGTGCGCAGCCAGAGATAATAGGTGTTGATTGCTACGACAGGTCTGATGTCTCATTGGTGGATGTAGTAGTATGTATTGCTACTAATGATATTGCTACTAATGATATTGCTACTAATGATATTGCTACTAATGATATTGCTCAACTCTATAAAAGTATACGCATAACTGAAAACTCTGCATGTGCATGCCAAGACTCTGCTTAGTCATCAACCGAGGTTGACCCGGACTGAATTCCAACATCCTGTACTCCTTCGGTGCTCTCTCTAAAACGGCCCGGCTCCCTTACCTAATTCAAAAAGGTAACCTTAAATCTTAAGTTCGGGGTGTATAATTCATATATATATAATTTGAGATTGTCATTCCGGGTCGGGAAAGGGAGCAAAGACGCTTTGGAGGGAGCAGCGAGGGAGTATCTGGGAGCAAGGGGTAGCACAAAAGGAGCCTAAACTGGCTCCCACGTTTCCCGGCTATAGTTGCTCCCCATGCATTTGCCGAGCTAGTTGCCTAGCACAGCCCCCAAATGCACAGTTCCGGGGCTTGGTATTTCTTCGTACCGATGTTTACTTTACCAAAATAGTCGTGTTTAGTACTACGGTGTCTAATGCTTATTTTTTGAACAATACCATCGATCAATCTAAAGCTTATTAACTGTGTCACGGCCCAACAACGAATAGCACGAGGCACTATTGGTTTGGTTGCGAGTTGAAGAGGAAGGGTATGTACATGCGTGACCGCGCCAGCCTGCCGCTGACGCACTGACACTTGACAGCCCTAGCTTTTCGAATTTTCAATTTTCTGGGATTGATACAATTTTCGTCAATCTGCCCGTTACGTACTAGAATTCTCCCGCTTCTCTCTACAATCGCTCCATTAATATGCTGCCTAGCAGCTCCTACCATTGCGGACGGCATATTCAGAAGTCGTCCCGACCTTTCGCCCCCCCATCTCAATGTCACTATTGAATGTTCTGGAAGATGCGAAAGTGGCTTCATCTTCGTCGCTCCCTTTGTGGGCTACGCTGATCTATCCGACCATGGCCCACTTCAGAGCGGAGCATATATTCTGACCGATTCTGGCGACCTTGTTTGGTCTGGCTTCACGTACTTCTCCGTCTGGACAGGCAGTTTTCAAGCTGCCCGCTGGAAAGGCCAGGGTGTTCTGTTGGCTTTCGAAGGAGCGCACAATGGTCTCCATGGTCATGGTCATGGACATCACACCATTTTAATTCAGCACTACCAGACTATACGCGAGCTACGAGCTGGAAACCACTTACTGTCTGATAAACATGAGTTTGTCATCTTGGATGAAAAAACTGCCTTATTTCAGATCTACCATCCTATGGAGGAACCAATGATCAGTCATGGATTGATGATGCCAGATTTCAAGGCAGGTTGCACTTCTGTGGTCAAAAATATGACCTGAAGCTGACTTTGCGAAGAAATGGGTATAGATACAGGAACTGTTCTGTTTGAATGGTGCAGCCTCGGTCACATCTCCCCCCACGAGAGCGCCCTACCTTTATCATTGGGCCAAGCAGGATTTGCGACCAATAGTTCAATGGCTTGGGACTACTTCCATATCAACTCTGTTATAAAAGGTGACGACGGTCACTATCTCCTTTCCGCACGGCATTCGTCGACCATATATAAGATCAATTGAACTGATGGAATAGTCATCTGGCGTCTTGGTGGAAATCATTCGGACTTCGAGCTTGGAACCGACGTGACATTCGGCTTCCAGCACCACGCTCGCTATGTGAAACATGATACATCGTCTCTGGAGGTTATATCGCTGTTCGATAATTCGGTATATGGCTCAGAAGCTGGAGGAGGTGGCGACAAGGAGGTCCACCTATACCCTTTTTCACGGGGCAAATACATCAGGCTTAACCACGAATCAAAGACGGCAACCTTGGAGCGCGTATTCCATCCCCCGAATAATTCCATTCTATCATTTTCGCAAGGGTCACTACAGACACTTCCCAACGCCAATGTGTTGATCGGCTGGGGCTCTGAAGGTCAAATCACTGAGTATTTGCCCAGCGGCGAGCCAGTTTTCCATGCCTTCCTAGATGGCGGCTTTCTACAGGATAAGGTCCAGAATTACCGCACTTTTCGATACAATTGGACGGGCTTCTCTTCCGAGACGATAGCCGTGTTAGCCGAGGCGATCGACTTTCCCCCTGCAACAAATGTCTATGTCAGTTGGAATAGGGACACTGAGACCGTTATTTGGCGGTTTATGTGGTCGGAGCAGACGATTGCTGGTCTCACTACAAAGATGGAAGATATAACACGGACGGGATTCGAGACTGCATTGAGGCTTTCTGGATCGCCCGTAACAATCGGTGCGATTCATGTTGAGGCTATCAATTCAGATGGTCGGGTCCTGATGGTCTCCCAGGATGTTCGAGCTGTGCCGGCATACTGGCGCAGTACTGCATCTCATAAGGTGATGCAGTCGAACGAAAGCCGAGAAGCAGCGATGAGTGTTGATGAGCTATGATACTTGCACGAACTTACGAGGACAATGAAATCAAAGCCACAAGTGATGATATTCGGTGTTGCCTTATTGATTTGGCTATATATTAAATGTCTGATTACTGCGCTTAGCTTGCTGTCTCAACTGGAAGGCTTCCCGTCTCTCCAACAACCTTTTTCTAACTAGTTCTGTAGTTATATCCTGGTACGGATGGTCTTTCACTTCCAGAAGCAAGCCCATTTCCCTTAGCTCGGCGTACCTGTTGTCCTCATGAGAAGACTCTCCGAATGTAACGGCTCCGAAGTATATCAAAGAGACTCCCGGTGGATGAAGAAGAGAGAAGAATTTCATTGCTGGCCTGAAGGGAGCCGAGAGAACAACCGCATTGACATACTATTAAGCCGGTCAGCGAAGGAGAGCGCCATCATATGTGAAAGGATTTTTCAAGCTAACTCGACTTTGTAATAGCAGTAATGCTCTCTTTACCATGTTCATCACAGGCCACTTCATTCCCTTGCATTTGGACACTGTCATGTCATCATAGATACCGACTATGAGAAACGGCTTCAAGCCCGAATGTTACATTTTTTCTATAGACATTACAGCCTCCAAAAAGGAGATGTGGCCGGCGGTGAATAAGTCGAATGCGCCATCGACATAAATAACTCTTTGTCCCTTGGATGGGACACATCCTTCAACAATCTTTGTTATGGCGTATAAGCTTTCTTTTTCGGTGAATTCAAAGATAGTAATAGATTTGTTGCTGCCATTATAACCATAAGAGAACAATTTGATTCTCTCTAACATCTCCAACTTCTCTGGTAGCTCCATGTCCGTCATGTCGCCAGAATTGAGCTCACATTCTATTTTCGTAAGTATATTTTGAGGGAGATGATGATCTGCGGTGGCATGTAGCATCCGGTTGATCAGGTCTGTAGTGCTAATACTTCCTGGTCCCCTGAACCGTTGGACAAGGGAGAATCGCTTGGCAGCTTTCATTTCAGCCAAGTTATCCTGACCAGTGCGATCGATCGCAACATCGTCACCGTGGACGGCCAAGTGGGCACCAAAGTGGTCCAACCATGACGTTTGCGTACAGTAGGGCGCAGAAGGGACAATCTCAGACACCCACCGACAAGAGGCCACGACGAGGATTCTTGTAGATCATCAAGAATCACCTTCGGAGTTTCGTCAACTTCTTGATATATGAACTTACCGTTCCTTCAAGGGCATCACCACCGGACCCTTGACTGCCTCTATTTCGTTGTTACCATGTACCCTAACAATCACTGTAGCACCAATTCTTCGCGACATTAGAAGAAGTCTTGCATAGCCTGGACCTGATTAATTTTGAATGAACGATATAAGTGCATTTTTCAAAAAAATAATCTACTAACCAAAGTGCATGGCATCGAAGCAACCATCGATCCAGATTCGGCTAGTGTCCATTAAAGTGCTAGGGCCTGAGAACGAACCACACCAGGTATCATGGATCTTAGCCATAACCATACAATTCGACCTTATAGAATATCAGAGATTGCTAAGCTTCAAAGCGTCCTTAGCAATGTGGACCAAGAACGACTGCACACGGGCGCTTCCCATATAAGAATAGGATAAGCCTCTCTTCCTTCCTACCATAAATTTGCTCCTTACGGCCACCTCATGGTTTGACCAGGGCGTGCTGCGACCCCACTCTTGTGTGATAGCCTTGCAGACCTAAATGCGGTCATTTGTCTGCCTCGGCTAGCTATCTGCTGTCGTGGCCTCATTGTGTATAAGGCTACGACGTAAGCACCTTGAGGTCTTTTGGGCGAACTGCCCCACTCATAAACTTTGCACTGTGCCCTCTATAAGCTCTGTCCAATGTCAATTTGTTCAGCGAGACCAATTTACTACGTCTAGTCCAGACATACGCAAACTAGAGTCGCAGATGGACGAGTCGCAATCATCGACTGGGGAACTACGAATTCGCTTTTTGGTCGCCTGCCCTCGTAGCGGATCTACGCTTCTCATGAGAATCTTTGCCGAGTCCCCTGTCTGCGCAGTTACCAGCCGACTGCTTTTGATAGGCAAAGCGGGCTCGAGAGAAGGTTTCAGTCCTGACTATTCAATCCTCGAGCATCCTTCCCATCATAGCACCTTCATTAGTGCGTTTAAATCAGGGAAGCAGTTCCTTATATGCAAAGAGGAGCTCGGGAACGACAGTCGGAGGGGCGAATGTCTATACAATGTGTGCCCTAATCCATCTGCGTATGCGAGGGCTCGACCGATTTTCCCGTTCCGCGATCCTATTCGGGTCTTCGACAGCTGGAAAAGTGTCGGATGGACAGATGCACAAAGCCTAATCGATTGTTACACCAACATGTTTCATATGCTTTCGAGCTCCTTCACATGTAGTGTCGTGCCTCGTCTATAAGCGGCTTATTCAAGAGCCTAAGACAGAAATCGAACGCATTTGTGTACGGTGGGGAATCCCATTCTCTGAGAGCATGCTCACATTCAACTATCCGTTTGGATCTGCATTCACTTTTTCGAATGACCGCGAGAGAGACATCTACTGCGAGAGGAAACCTCTCGGCCTTTTCAAAACTGTGGAAATAAGTTCTACTGTTCAACCAGACGTGCCATATCATAATCTGCTATCCAATGCTGAGAAGGATAATATTGAGGAACACGCTGGCTTTCTATATGTCCGTTATTGGGAGGATGATATCCTGCGACTACGGGCAATCCTTACTGAGAGAACCTGGATTGGCTTTGATCTCGACGATATATTACATGAATTTCATCGCAGCTCTAGGATAGCCACTAACAGAGTTCTCGCTGAGATCTCTAAGCGACATGGTACCCCTATATCTGCATTAAAAGACGAGTACTCTATGGTTCTCAAAATGAAGACGGCGAATGCTTTTTCTGATGGGAAGACATCATTTAATTATCGGAGAGAAAGATTCGCTTCAGTTCTAAGCCACTTTTCCTTGCCACAGGACGATCAATTCATATTCAATCTTCTTGAGCTATATGAAGCCAACCTTATAGCATCACTTGAGCTCAAATGTGGAGCATTAGACTTATTATCATTGATCAAGGATATGGGCAAGAAAATTATCGTCATAACAGAAGGCCCACAGGACGCACAAGAGAGAGCGGTTCGTGGCCTTGGCATTGATGGATTCATCGACTTCCTCGCCACTACCACCCATTTTGGGGTAGCGAAGACCGATGGCCTGTTTCCTCCAGTCTTGGAGCATTTGTGCGTTACTTCAGGCGACATTGTATACATTGGTGATAATGAGGAGCGAGATATGAAACCTGCCCTTGCAGAAGGTATATTTTCAATCCATCTTGCTGAGATGAAGCATGTTTCTTTCAATACCATCCCACCTAAAATCAACACGTTGAGGAAACTGCAGTACATCCTTTCCAACGACCGCTGTCTATCACCGTCACGACCCTCGAAGTAGCATACTTTCGAGGGATAATCTGGGTACAACTGCTTTAGCACGCGAATGTATCGAAAATGCTTAGGAGCGCTTGAGGGGATGAGTTGATGAGTTTCCAGAGCGGGAAATTCCTTATATCTTGCCTACAGGATTTCGGTCCCTTACGAAATATTCCTGTTTCACGGATGTACTTACTTCTCAAATAACTAGTCATTAGTGGTCAGCCCATTACATTAAAAGGCTTCTACCTATGCACCTTAACAGGCCTCTCTACGCTCGTGTTATAGGGCCTGATTAGCTGAACTATTTGACTCAGTAACTAAATACGGACAGGACCTGGCTAGTGAATCAAAAGTCTACACGAAGGATGCAAATGGGTCAGTCGCCTTGGTCTCCTGAATACTCTAAATCTAACAGAGGTTTTCGTGTACATAGAGAAGCTCGATAGGTAAGTTACAGCATTTCCTTCCTGCGTCCAATCAGCGTCTTGATCCTGCCCTGAGCCCTGATAGTTGCAACTTGACGAGTACGACTACTATTACGCGTGCTGGCTCCCCTGCTACTTATTCTGCGAAATTCAACTTGCCCTAGTGATAGCTAAGTGGTTTGATCTATCGGTTGCATCAAAAGTTCAATTTAGACATATAATCAAAGTCTCAAAAATCAAATTTCAACGAAATTTTAACGAGGCCGGGAATTTAGGCAGTAGAAGGGGTCACCTGGAACGGGCGCAAACCTAGAACGGGCGCAGCCCTATAGGGCGCTAGTGCTACTAAAATAACTTCCATATTATAATAAGTAGAATATCGTTATTTTATACTTCCAACGTTCTATTTCGTAGTAATGATATCTATTATAATCGTAGGTTAATGAATTAATCAGATAAAGAGTTACACATAATAATCAAAAATTATGCGCCCGTTCTAGGTTTACGCCTGTTCCAGGTGAACCTTTCTAGTGAATATAGGGCTGAGCCTGAAGCGATTAGAAGCGCAGTTAGGCAGCTTAGACAGAATGTCAACAATCTCAAAGTAAGAAGTATTAGCCGGCTATAAGGCTGCTAATTTAGGCTCTCTTATGCTGCGCCTCTTTGCTCCCTCGATGCTCCCTCGATGCTCCCCCGCCGCGCCCCGTTGCTCCCTTAGTGTTTACCCATGCTCTCTTGCTGCGCCCCGTTACTCCCCTATTACTCCCTCGGTACTCCCTTTAAAGCGGCTCTGCTCCCTTTCCTGATCAAAAAAGGAAATCCCTAATCCTAAGTTCGGGGTGTATATAATACATATATAGTATCCTCGAGTTTCAAATATACGGTACCGCCGCATTACTCCCGCGCTAAGGCCCATTTCGGCCATGTGCTCCCTCTGTACTCCCCCTACTCCCTCGATGCTCGCTCGTGCTCTCCTCCTGCTCACACGTGCAGATGCGAACGACTCCGGAAGGCCCAATTGAGCAAGGGTGGTCTGCGGGCCTGGTGAAACGATCTAGGAGAAGAGTCAGTCCTAGAAGGATGTTTGTCGTGACACGATGCGCGTCGAATACACAAGGCTTACCAGGTCATGCTCATCTTTGAAATGCGGCATGACGGAGACTGGAAAATGGAGTCTTTAATTCCTGAGCAAATGATGACACGTGCAACCGTCAACAATCACAATTCGGATTGCGTTGACCCTCTCAAGAACCCGGTTCGGCAATGGTAGATTCCGGGACAAGTCTTGGCAAGGATTTGTTAAGTAAAGTACGATTAATCCTCGGGCTACTGGACTGCGGCTGCCGGCGCCCCACCTGACTAGCGGCTTCCCTTAAGTACGGCGGACGATAATTGACACTAGGACAAAATCAAACCACCAAGAGAAATGGTATGTTAAGGCAGGTATTACGCGTACGCCCTATCCTTATAAGCGTATACCCCCGTCCTGATTGGCCTATACCTGTCTATATTAGGCTTAGCGGCTCCTATATAAGGCTTAGCGGTCTTTTAGTAGCATCCTGGACGTAACCTGGAAGTAGTCCCTAGGGCGCTCCCCTAATAGTGTCCTCTGGAGGTAGCCCCCGGGGCGCTCCCCTAATGGTGTCCTCCGGAAGCGGCCCCCAGGGCGCTCCCCCAATAGTGTCCCCTGGAGGCAGCCCCCGTGGCGCCACCCCTAACGTGTCCCCCGGAAGTAACCTCCCGGGCGTAACCCCTAACGTTGCCCCCTGAGGTATTACCCGCTAGTTGGCCGCTAAGCCTAATAGAGACGTTCGTAAGCCTGTACGCGTAATACCTACCTACTATTATCCTTGGTGGTTTGATTTTGTCCTAGTGTCAATTATCGTCCGCCGTACTCAAGACCTGTAGCTCCAACATCTCAGCGATGGCTTCGTCCCGGCTCAAGGACTACACCAATTCCCTTTCAATCCTGCCTTTTGCTCTGTACATTTTAGTGAGCTTTGCGACTCAATTAATCGAAATACCGTTCCTGCGTTTGTTCGAGAAGGCAATATGCAACCGTCATTATCGCTCCATCGGTCACCAGTCACCCTTCGTTGTCAACGATGTTGATGAAACCTCGTGCAAAATTCCCGTTGCACAAGATCAGCTTAGTGATGTGGTAGGCTGGAAGATATTTTTTGATGCTATTCCTGGTATCCATGAATCGGCGCCTGGTCGCTTCCTGAAGGCTAAAACCGGTAACAGGATTACTGACTGCGATCCTGTATGGACATGTTGCCGAGAAGTATGGAAGACGAACGACGCTGTTACTAGCGATAAGCGGTATTTTGTTGATGCTGTTGTCCATCGTTATCGTCTGTTCGTATATTCAAAATTTGCGATATTTCCCCAAGCTGACTATCGCAAGGCTCATTCGACACCATCTTCTCTATACAGATGATTTGGATCTCATCCATTTTCCTGTTTATTGGGGGAGGTCAACGAGTCTTCTGCTCAATGATATATACCATTGTGTCCGATTCACACGGACATTCAACTAGGTATAACTTCCCATACCCACTGCCTAGTGCCGCGCTGAAGGCTTGCAGGACAAAGTATCTGTATTTACTAGCTGTAGGTCCTCACGCAAACCGTTTGATCGCCCCGCCAATCGCAGGCACACTCATGGACAAGAACCTATATATCCCTTTCTGGATATCGATATCAACTTATCTTTTATCCTTGCTCATCGCCCTTGCCATAAAAGAGCCAATTCACGACAGTAATAATCAGTTATACGTCACGGTTGTTGATCAAGATTACGGCAGCATTGGTTCAGAGGAAAGTATAGCTGAGCAGTCAGCCATGACATCGCCAATTCCTGCCCCTAATGACTCGCAACTTCCGGAAGTCGCGAATCAAATCGTTGTTTGGACCATGCTTCTGAACCTCAAGATTCGACAAATCACAAGGCTGTTTCGTAGTCCAGCCTCTCAATTCTGTCTCGCGGTATTTTTTGTGAAGCGTATTGCGTTCGCGAGTGAAAGTTATGTGTTTCAATATGCATCTGAAAATCTCCTGTGGCCCCTTCACCAGACCACATGTTTGCGGGTAGCCACTGCATCAAGCGCAATCTTTGTGACGTTGATCGCTTGTCCGATGTCTTCTTCAGTCCTCAGGGGCAGAGGCTTCGCCCCCCACAGGCTGGATCTTAATACCGTACGAATCTCGTTGTTGGTCGTATTTGCAGCTTTTTTCTGCGCATGGAAAGCAGGAACAGGTTCAATGCTGGCATTGGGTATGCTACATCGAATCCTACTGTTGCTACTGTGTCCAAAGCTTATTAGAGTTACAGCTATGGTTTTTTGCGGACTCGGTGAAGGAATTGAGCCAGCTTTGCAAGGCCTCATCACCTACTTAACAGACGCCAGGCAGAACGCGCTTCTGCTTACCACGATAGCTATGATTGATACGATGGGTGAGCTGGCGGGGGGTCCATTGACAGCGCGATTGATGGCTGTTGGGCGAGTGCCTGGCCATCCATCGGATGGAGTGTGCTTCCTTGCATCATCGGTGAGTACAACATAGGGTGTTGAAATGGGTTTGGGTTGAGCGGCTAATATATTTGCAGATTATGTTTGGGATCCTTGGCATCTGGGCATGCGTCGTGGAACCAAAGCGGTAAACCAAAGATCTTGCACCTTGGAACAAGATGAATAAGATTCTCATGCTCATGTGTGGGAGAAAAGCTTGCGCTTAGATCTGCCCCATATATATACATATCTTGGTTCTGTCTATGCTTGTGAGGTGACGTTCGTGGGGGTACGATGTCTATTTGATTGCGAAGCTTCTTTTTATGTGGGATAGAACGACTGGTCCACCGACATCCAGCATCCGGTCCATTCGTCATAGACAATGTTGATGTCACTAATTCTTTGGCCGATTCTCAAGCTTTTACCAGGCTGCGAATAGGAATTGAAGCTATAGAGAAACAGAATGAAATTGCGTCCAGCTGAAAAGAAGAGCGTGTTATCGGTTCTTTTCATTTTGATTCCCTTGAATTTGAGGATGTCTAGAGCGGGGAATAGAACATAGAGGGGTATGCATGCCTGGTGGATCGAAGCGCGTGCGCAAGGCGTAATGAGGGGTAACGGAAGCTATATGAGAGTGATATCTCCTCTCATGAGCTGAGATGAGAGCTTCTTCCCAGCCCCGATCGATATGAACTCAATTCTTGCATTCACGGAGTATATGCTATTCGATCTCGAACATGTGCAACACATAGCTTGGCCAGAAGCACGGGTAGATACCCTCGCAATCGTATGACTACTTCACTAAGAGAGCCCTACCTGTAAGCTTACTCGCTCTAGCATTATACGGAGAGAACTCTCATATCAGTCCTTCCGATACTGCCGGAGACGGTTCTGAGCGCAAACTGGCTCAAATTGTGGATAGACGACGCATTGCAGACTGACGATGTTTTCCATCTTCCCTTTCTGTCTGGGATAGTTTTCCATGGACATAACAGCTTGACAGAGAGGTCTTTAGAGGCCGGTACTAAAGACCTTTTGGCCGCTTATGGGACGAGATGGACCCACTTTCTGAGCGCTGCTGATACAACTGATCCTCTGCTCCCCGGTCCTTATGTCCTTGACAACGGCATTCTCTGGCAGGTCTCGAGACTGTACGAAGATACCGCGAATGCTTTCACCGTGGGTTTACGAAATGTCTACCGAAAGAGGTAGGACAACTACACCTCAAATTATTCTGCATCGAGCCTCTGACGATGTCAATCTTAGTGTGATACCACTACATATTCAAAGCTCGGGTCAACAATCAGCGATTTCGGTGTCGTCTCGACTTTGTAATCGGGACTCACGAAGCCTGCCTCTTCAAGGAGTCCGAATCACTGTGAAGGACATTTTCGATATGGAAGGACTAAAGACAGGGCTCGGTAGTCGAGCCTATGCCGAGCTGTACCCCCCTGCATCCACAACGGCCCCCGCGATTCAGAGACTTCTTGACCTCGGAGTCGATTTAGTGGGAATGTCGAAGATGTGTCCCATGGTACTCAAGGCGCCTCCCACATGTGAGTGCCCCCTTTAATCCTCGAGGAGACGGGTATCATTCACCGTCGGGTGGAAGTAGCGGTCAAGCAGCTGCTATAGCGAATTATCCATGGCTTGACTTTGCAATCGCGAGTGACTGTGGGTAGGCTCAACCTCCTCGTATTCAAGACAAGTATCTGATCTGGGGTTTGCAGCCACATTCAGTGGACGTATGCCCGCACAATCGAACGGATGCTTTTCTTTGCGGCCAACCCATGGCGCTCTCTCAACATTGGGGATGTGGTCTGGTGTGCCGTACGATGCCTCTTGCTGTTGTATTGAATTATTCTGACATTAGTAGGCAATTTGACACACCATGTTTTTTTGGACGAGATGTTGCTAAGTTCAAGACATTCGCGAAACATTGGTATGGGGACAATCTTCGGAAGAATATGCATGATGTTAATTCCTCCATTCCTGGGCTACATACTTGGAATCACGAACTAAATCAGACAGCTCCCTCGATCTCTGATCACACCGGCCCAATGCCCGGACATTGTCGGCCAAGAACAACGTCAAATATTGGCGGCCTTTATTGAAGACTTACAAGGTTTCCTCGATGTACGGGCAGAGCGTAGCTCGATACACGATCTGTGGGACGAGAAGCCACCACCAGAAGCTGGGGGCCAGGCTCTGATGCATTTCTTGAGCGCGGAGGTGTGTTCATCTGCAATCGTCGGATTCAGCCAGCCCTTTGTATAGTCTCTGGCTCATGTCGGCCAGGTCGCCACTCGCAGCTATGTCTACACGTTCTGGCAGAAGATTTCCGCGTTCTACAATGCGTATCAAGCGAAATTTAACAAGCTCCCTTTTATGCCCCCACCGAGAGGCATCCGACTGTGGTAAGCTCTGTTTTCGTTCCCACCAATATGTTCATTCATGGAGCACTATATACAGGGATCAGGCGTCTTCCGTCACACCGGAGCAGCATGACGCTGCTCTTCGGTCGCTGGATGTATATAAGAGGTGGCTCTTGGATACTTATCTTCAGGGTAGACGAAGTAACCCAATCCTGGTCTTGCCGCTTGGGGATGTTGCGCCCGATCATCGCGATGAATGGCCTGGGTATGTATGTGCCACGTGGTTCCAGCTTCACGCTCACGATTATAGGCCTACTTCGAGTGAGCAGCAACTATGGGAACCACTTCTGATAGCCCCAGTAATCGGAGCCCCTGAGCTAGTAGTGCCGAGTACGCTGAACATCTCTTTTCTTCGGATGTGTAGCTGATAAGGGCAGTCGGACAAACTTTCTACGCGTCTCGCATCAGTGGAAGGCAGGAGCCTTTACCTGTCTGTGTCTCCTTGATGGGACTACCAGGTAGGATTCTACATAGGTTTCGAACACTTTTCTAACCAGATAGGTACTGACTTGGAGCTGATCGACTTGGTGCATTCCTTTCTAGAAAGAACTGGGAGGCCAGCAGAGGTAATGGTAGGAAGGGATCTCTTTTTAAGACCTGGAGATTGTTGATGTCACCCATAGTGTCTTCAAAATATATGTGGCTTCAGTCCTTAGCGAGGGAATATAATCAGACGACACCTTGATCAAAGAAATACATAACATGCCAGCAAGAGCACTACAGCATGAGATGTAGTACAGGACCTTGGTCGACTGCTGATATACCAAAGACAGCGTATTTGGTAGGCGGAAGACCATCATCCCTTCGCCCCCACGTCCATATCAAGCACTATCACAGCTATTCGTTTCGCTTCTTGAAAACCTGCTCCCCCAATTTTACAATATCCCACCTCATGAGCACAAAGGAAATCAAGAGAATTGGGATGGAAATGGCGAACCAAACCCATATCGAATTTGCGTTAGATACGAACGGGTGGAGATTCATCCCACATATGGAAGACGTAAAACTCAGAGGTATAAACACGAAAGCAAGTCTCGTGAGCTTTGTCACTTCCTGCGCTTGTGTGATAGCCTTGTTAGATTCTGCAATCATTGCCTGATTCATCAACAGTGCCATCTGTGCCTGGCATTGTGCAGAGAGTCGTTCAGCTCGAGAAAGCAGGTGCTGATAGTCGTTTAGCAGTAATCTAGCTGCTTGTTGCTGTGTCTTATCTGTGGTGTACTCCATTGATCTAGGCTGGTTAAGACTGCTGCACTCTTCGATGGCTGCGATCGTCTCACGCAGCCGATTTACTTGGACCTGCAAAGTGCTTTGATGATGAAGTAATTGAGACTGGTCCTCGATTTTCTCGGATGACCTCTGGGAAGCAGTTTCGGTCTCCAGCTTCGACTCTAGCATATTGAGATATTGACTCTGGGAAAAGGCACAGAAAAGGAACAGCTCGTGCAGTGCATAGAATTGATCGATGGCCATGACCTTGGAATCAAGGGATTTACCGTAGTCCGTAGCCAGGTGAGCAGAAGATTGAGCAAAAGGGCGAGGACCAATTGTCGACTTGGAGATTGAACTATCCACAGACATGAGGTGCGACTTTAGAGCCACTTTGGGAAGTATTTGTATTGTCGGATAGAAGACCGAATGGTTGAAGTTTGAATTTTCTGCTAGATGCGTCCAGGGGCCCTCAGGACCTTGTTGAAGGTCTTTGCCCGTGTCGCCCCAAACTAAGGCTACACTGTATCAGCGACAATGTGCCGGTGTATCATCGAGCAGAGACTTACTCGTCCGAGCTTGCCCACCTCGACTAAGATATATCGAGATTCTTTGCTCAATCATAAAATATGTCTCGTCATGCACATTAAAGTTACGGACGATCGAAGTGCCCAACGCAAATCCAGACTCCATGTCAGTGTTGAGAATATGGGTATACCTGCTCATAGCTTTATTTCCAGCCCGTCTCATTGATTCGATGTTTTCTGGGCTGCAATTTTCCCCTGGGCTGTCTCTTTGACCTATGGTAATATACCATAGCTGTATCATATTTGTGGATGTGGACGGTAAAGATGGCAAGGGGAAGTAGTTGATCCGTCCTACGGTGGACCAGAAATCCAGGTGCCGTTGGAAGAACTCCGGATCGACTCGGAAAAAACCTCCAATCATTGAAAGCCATTGGGGAGATGGGAGGCCTCTCAAGAATAGAAGGCTATGAGTCTTTTCACCTTGTTTTGGCGAAGACAAGGCATAATTGAAACTATCAGGATGCTGGAAGGACTCAACCTTCTTTTCGCCATCACTGATATACGTATATTGGCGAGCAAACGTGAATGATTGATCTTCAATAGCTCTGGGGCTTGGACCTCGAGGAGTATGCTTTCGGCTGATGAGTGAGTGCTGTAAAAAGCTCGCTAGTTTGGCGAAGTTGAGACCTGGGTATAGCGACGCTTGGATCCCTCGTTTGGCGTGTTGGGAAAGCGCATCTGCGTATTCTTTCGGTGGAACTATGATACCATGAGATGGAGGATGATCTGCGTTCATTGAATCATAGTTCGACTTACGCGGGCGTATTACCCCGGGCACTTTGCCGCTGCTGTCAACTCGTGGGAGAGACTCCATATGTTGCGAGTCCGTATGTTGATGGTGCAAGAAGACAACGTTTGTTTGATTGTGTCGCCGCACATGTGATGTAAGAAATGATTTTCAGCCTTCTCCAAGTACTCCGCCTTGCCCTGTCGTTGGACTCCCATTGTTTCAGCCATCTATGATGACACTAAAAGCTGCCTACCAAGAATAGCTGGTAAGAAGGTAGCAGTAGCCTTACGTTGCTGCTCATACTGCGGTGTAATTTTCCTTATCCTACATAAATAGAAATCAGCCTGCGCGGCACCTCCGTAGGCGCACACGGAGAAGTCTTGGCAACTCGGTATTAATCTGTTTGGTATGGTATTATGCCCGTACCCATGGGTACCATACGAGTCACGATCTCATTACGGACTCGTGGCGTTTTATTACGGGCTGGGCCTACATTTGACTACTGGGACGAAAAATATCTCGACTTATCATTTCGGCCACATCCAGCACAGTGTTCTCCCTAGCGTGGGGCCGCTCAAGATTTTGTGCGAATTAGAGATCATCTGGACCAGAAGGCAACGATTTGGTCAAAGTCCTCTTCCGTCAGAGCTAGTTGGCTTCGTTTCGACCCATCTGTAAATTCGTGGTACACTCTTAGGCTTTCCTCTCGATCCAAGATAGCATCGTCCGGTCTGTTGAGACCTTCTAACACCATGCTTCTCTTGAAAAGTGCACGTGCTTTTTCAGGCTTAAGAATTGTGCGTGAAGCGAAGATATTGAGGGCCAGGTCAAGAAGCCGTCTGCAAGTTGAGAGTCAGTGGTCAATATGTGCAAATCGCTGGAGTGATCATGGATCACATACAATGCCTTTTCCGGCTGTCCAAGCAAGTGATGATGTTCTGCTATCTTGACATAAATATCACCGGTCCGGTGGTGATTTTTGCCGATAGTGGACAGATACTGGGACAAAGCCCTGTTATGATAAATAAAGCTTTCTTTCTGCAGGCCTTGTGCGGCTTTGACATTGCCCAGAGCGTGGAGGAACCGTCCAGTCCTTGCAAGTAAGCGACTTGAAGTCCTGCATTGGCTTTAGGGGAACCTACATGAATGACTCCTTGTCATCTATCCCATAGACCGCCTCCCGATGTCCTAGTCCCTCTATCAAGATTTCGATAGCCTTCTCGGACCGATCTGTAAGCCAATATGCCAATCCAAGGTTGACTAACGGAAAAGATACGTCGGTCCATTTGAAATTGTCGACGCGTTGCATAGTACTAATGGACCTTTTGAATGACTCTTCGCCCTTCGCCCACATTCCATTCAGCATGTAAGCATTGCCGAGTTCATTCCAGGAGATCGCTAGTCGCTTATCATTACCCTGAACATCATCTCCTACCTCTTGCATCATCAGCTCGTTGAACCTTTCGAAATGGACAAGGCAGCACTTTGGATCATTGGTCTCAGTGCCGACGCAGCCGAAGTTGTGGTGTATTTCAGCTAGCAAAGAATCGAGCTGCTTCGTATCATCTCGTTTTAGATCAGAACTGTTCAAATTGGATAACTTAAGGGCTTCAGCAATTGACTGTGCTTCAATAAAAAAGGGCGGCGAATCAGCCGATCTACCGCATTCGTGGATATACCTATGAGCTATGTTAGGACTTCTCGGTGTCATGGTCGACGAACATACCACCCAGCATCAGTTAGAAGCTTCGCAAATTGCAAATCCGCCATAAAGGTATCACATGGAAGCTTAAGTCGGATGTAGTGGTGCTTCAGTGCCAACACATGGGGAAACAATTGTTCACACACACGTCATCTCGCAACATCATGCCGCCAGTCAAATGCTTCGAATGGCCAAATCGAACAAAGCAACGCTACGGTCGCTGAGAATGTTCTCTTCATATTAAATTGCCCTGTCTTCGCTCTGGCGGCATCCTGGATGAGTCGATGGACATGGATCCTCTCAGCGTTTCGGCTGATCAAGGACGACTGCAGGAGCTCGGTTCTGGCCTTTTGATACGAAAGAGAGGTCTTTGGAAAATTTTGCAATGACACGCTATCCGGAAGGGTAGTCAGGATCGATTCTTGGATTCCATCGGGGTCGAGAAAAGAAAGGACCTCTAAGAGAGATCTCCCGTGTTTCAGGCTCTCCAGCGCCCAGACAGAAGCAACGGTATACTCATATCCATACCGGCGTTTGCTTTGCGACAACTGCAATTGTAATAGCTCTGCTCTGCTTTCTTCCTCATTGTAAGTCCTAGTGAACTCAGCGAACGTTAGATCCCCTCGAATGATCACCCCAGCCATTTGGGTCAATGCTAAGGGAAATCCACCCAATGCTTTCACGACACTGCCACCATCTTCTTCTTTCATGGTCAATTCTGCAAGAAACTTCTTTCCTTCTTCGATTTCGAAGGGCTTCAAATCTATCCCATTCATAGCCAGGTAATTAGAGTGTTTGGCGAGTGGATCTCTGCTCGTGAAAAGAACACAGCCTGGACCATCCAATGGCCAGTACTCTTCGAGCTCTTCTGGGAAATCAGCATTATCAAATACCAGTAACCACGATGCATGGTCTGTTGCTCTATCATCCTTGGGATCAGCTGTCTTGAGAGGGTTTGCTAGCCAGCCCTTCACAAGGTCGCGTGTCACTACATGATCATGCGCATCCACAGAATCAGCGGTCACAAGTCCTAACTCCAGTGCAATCCGTGAGAAGCTCTCAGCAATCTTCGCTGCTGCGTCCGCGAATATCCAGAAAACGGCATCGTAGCGATGTTTGTGAGTAAAGACAAACTCGATAGCAGTCTGCGTTTTACCCATGCCGCCTGGACCACATATTGCGAAGGTCTTGACTTCATTTGGTTCCTGTTCTGGTGGATCGTTCGCGGCTTGTTTTGAAGGTAAGAAATTGAGAGATATCTCCCGAAGAACATCAGCTCGGCCAAAGAAGCCTTTGTTGCGCGACACAGGTAGAATGTGACACGGGAGGCGAGTTCCTTGTCGCACAGAAGAGATGTCGGAAAGTTGAGGTAATATCTCGAAACCTTCATCGGACGAGCCTGCAGTAGCTGCCTTCGTGAATGGATCAGAGCGCGATGGAGAGTTGAGTTCGCTTTGGCTAAGCCCGGGGTCTTGGAAGTCAATGTTACCTATGGGTGTGCCAAAGTCCGGTCAGAACCTTTACCTTCGCTTTTCGATACAACATACTCGTTGCCTTCATCAATAGTCCAATTGTCAAGCGCAGGCGCAGCTTTGTCTACATAATGTCAGGACTTTCGAATACATGTGGTGATGACTTACACTGTGGAGAACCCTTCACTATCCGAAGCCTAGTGTCCTCAAGAACACTGGACAGGAAGTCCAGGATGTTGGCAAATCCGGTACTAGCTGTATCAATGTTGCAAAGGTCTTTGTGTTTGGATTCTATGCCAAGCAGCTCCTCCTGGCAAGTATTTGTAGTTACAAAGTGTTTGCTTGTAAGCTATTGGAGGCCCCAGTCATGGATCAGCTTATCTCTTGAAGCAGTGTAGTGATGAGTTCTACGAATAGATTGAAGAGGAAGGAATTGGTGAGAAGCCACTCACATGCACTTTCTTAGACGACACCATCGATGTCTTAATCCTGGTTGGTTGTATCTCGTATGTGGATAGGATGGGAGTCAGTACGTTGGCTTTCTCGAATTCTAGCGAGGACCTTGCGAATCCTTCGATATCCCCATGGTCGATCGTGTCCTTCCTCTTGCTGATCACTCCTGTTTGTAGCAGTAAAGCTGTACTCTGCCAGCTTTTTGTATCTTCCGAGGTGGAATGGGGTGTTCCGAACAATATCACACCAGCCAGGGTTTGAAGTTCTTTTCGAAACTTGAAGGGATCTTGATGAGCCCGCCGAAGGGTCTTTAAGGTTAGAAGATGTACATTGACAAAGCGCTTGGGTAATACCTCGCTGATTATCAAACCCCCGGCACTATGAGAAGCTAGGAGAACTGGGCAGTGCTGGAGCTGGGATGAAGATCAGTACTGTACCCGGCCAAACCTTAGCAAGCTATAGTTACGTTTTCATTCTTGATGAGCTCTGACAAGGCTGTTAGAAACTCCTTCCCTCGCTGCTGAACGATCGGCCATGAGAAATTGCCGGGAGCGATCGGGGCCAGCTGGGAAACGAAGACAGCTAAACCAGGGGCTATGGAGGGGGGAATCTCTCGCAGCCACTGTCGATCTTGCTTATCCCGCCATTCTGCGGCATTCCTGGCTTCTGCGCTCGGAATAATTATGAACCTGAGGAGTTCTCATTAGTACCTCGCGGATAGCCAACTAGCAGAAGCTTACAGAGTCTGTATCTTTGGACACCGAAACAGGGCACCTAAATTCGTATTGGTCCGGCGAGAGTCGGCCATGTCAGCATCGATAACAGCTCATACCGTAGTGGTATTCGGCTGTCCGAGGGGGTTGAGATGAGGTTACAGGATTTACCTTAGCAATGAACAGAAGTTTTGCGGGTTTGGGGTAAGTAAGAGCAAGAACATTGTTCGACCCGTCAAGTGGGTCTCAACATCCTACGTATTTGCGGGGAGTTCGCCTACTCAGGTCACATATCAAATTTTACCCCGCCGCAGACAGGGCTTTTAATGGTCCTGATGGTCTGGTCCAGAGCCTGAAAGGGTCTAAATTTAGTGGTCCAGACGGTGGACCAGTCCGTCTGATGTATGGATTGGTCCAGAGCCTCTGATTAGTTAGTTCCATCTTGTAGTGCTTGTTCTATAGCGATTATAGTATAGAGGTCTTGTTCAGTGTATATACCGAGCCTAAACTATGATTTCATATATTCTAGAAGCTCTAGCGTGTTAGTCTTTATACTTATCCTTTACTCGTTGATCGTATACTTTACTCCTGAAAATACCCGTTTAGGCTCCGACGACATCGCTGGTATTGAAAAGATATTAATTGCCATCCTTAATAAATAAGGAAGCCGTGTACGCTATTTAGAAGCCATCTACTAATCAAGAGCCGTCTTATTATTCTATAAAAGAGACGGCTCGCTAAGGTATTATTCGAGCTTATCGCTGATATTTTAAACTGTACCCCGACGTCTTTACATCTATAAATTAAACTTATTATTCGTTAGGGCTTCCTAATAAGCTCGCTCATGAGCTAATGCAGAAGGACGATATATAGACTCCTAAAATAGCGTCATCTTCTAACGTATCTAGGATTACCATTCAGGGTCCTAGTTATTAAAATATAACTACTTTAAGGTAGAATCCAGAACGATTACAGCTATATATACGGGGGACCGCTTAGTACGATTCCAGTACTTTAAGATTTTACTCCATCCGGCCTGCAGCGACGATATTATAAATTAATTATTTAAAGCCTTATAAACCTTAATTACCTTTTTAAACCTTGCGACTAAGAAATCAAGCGACGGAAGGACCCTATTAAGAGTCGCTTACCTACCCTTAGTAGCCTTTATAGTGTCGTAAAAGCCCTATAGGAAATTACGTATATTCAAGAGTATTTACTAGTTAGCATTTAAGAGTAAGTCCTTAATAAGTAATAATTCCTCATGAACTATCTAAATCATCGCGACTTTAAGATAACGTATTACCCGATTAAGTATCTTATACTAGGAATTCCATCGCGTACTATTGTCGCGATAGGATATTAGGCCGTTACTTTTCTTCTTAAACGATTAAATACGCTGGGGTGAAGCTGTAATCTAAATAACAATATTATGAAGCTTTCCAAGTGGGCTATATCTTCGCTATCGATCAAGCTCATCCTTAGAAGGCGATATTATATCGTTAGAATATTAATAATCATCTTCCTCTTTACTAAAAAGAAACGCCTGAACGATAAGATTAATAATATGTCTATTATAGCGTAGGCGACGATGTTTAGGATTATAAGTAATCCTATTAGTATTTAATAATCTAGCGATACTCTAGATAAGTTGATTATTCGATATAGTATTATTTATAACGAAATATCTAAGCTTTCTACGAATTCTGAAATTATTAAGGACCTTGTTAACCGCTATCACTTGATTAAGTCCTGAATACTCGCCTTTAAGCTCTGTTAAGGCGAGTGTCGCTATCGTAAGCTGAAGTTTCTTACTAGTGAAATGAGCGACGACCGCAAGGATTGCAAGATAATTTAGTAAGGTCTATATATCGCAGGTAATATAGATGTCTAACACGGCTAAGGTAAGGATATAACGAAGCCGCTGCTTACCCTTAAGCATTAAGGTATATACATGCTAACGAATAGTATCTAATACGCTTAGAAGCAGTCGATTAGTAATAGGGTTTACAGATTCTAGCTAATCGCGAAATTCGATATAAGTAACTTAATTAAAGGCAATATTATAAGTTATAATCTACCGGATATATAGATATTCTAATATAGTCTTATCGAGGATAAGTAATTGTTCTCGTTTTTTGATATTATCTTATATGGCAAGCTCCTAACTGTACTAAGTATAACGAAGAAGGGCTGTATATACGGCTATACTATTCTTATCTCGCTTAAGAGTAATTCCAGAGGCTAAATTATCGATATTATATACGGCCTTTAGATGTCTTATAAATACGTCATTCTTATTACTACTCTTATAAGACTTCGAGTAATGATTGTACTAGAAGTACTATCTATCTTACTTTTTTATTAACCGAAGGTAAGCGTGTATCTATAACGTCTTAAGCTGAGCCTTCTACTTTAAAGAGCCTAATGAGATAGATTATAATATACTCGATCCAGGGCCTAGTATTTATAGATATAGCGCCGAAAAATTAGGCTCTACCTCTTACTCTACCTCTTACTCATCGACTTACTCCTCCTTATTATCCTGACGATTAACTAATAGAGGCTCTTGCGACTAGTAGGGAGGAATTGCCGTTAATTACGGTTGGGAAGGCTACTTAGTAGAGTCCTTGACAGGGCGTCGGGTACTAATAAACGGGGTGCGCTGGGCAGGAATAGCTAATGAGACGGCTGATTTAACTGATTTGGCTTTCGTAAAGGGATTACTTATAGAGGAGTAGGGGTCTAATATAAGAGACTCATCATCGCTAGCTATAAGTATGTAGATTTATAAGGTAGTCAAGATTATTGAATAAATAAGAATTTTTTTTCAAGATAATATTGCGAGATGGTTCGGTAAATACTCGGGCAATTGCGGGCAGGGCGCGATCTGATTAGGTAGATAGATGATTACTCAGCCGGCTAAACTTCGGGAGGACTACCGGTCTGGATCGGTCCCGGAAGAACCTTGAACCGGTCTACTCTTATTGGTCCAAATGGTAAACCAGTCCGCTTACTAAGCGGTCCGGACTAGTCTAGGACCAGTAGTCCTGTTTGGACCGGTTAACCATTAAAAGCCCTGGCCGCAGATCGGCGCCCTGCAGCATGCAGTATTGAGTCCTGCTCTACACTTGGGTAAGATCTACTCATTAGCACTGGACTATCAAGGCTGCGTGATATAATTTCGAATGGCCAGCTGAGACGGACCAAATCATTTAGTTAATTGCAATCAGGTTCGAGGTCTATATGATACGTACATTTGCTCACGGTCAAGGGTTGCTGGCATGGCTTGCTTCTTGCTGGATCTTGGTGATATTCGACGCACGTTTTAGGGGCAGTCATATATCTTAAGATGCGGGAAACTGTACCGAATCATGATATAAATTCCATACTCTACGGAAAAGTTAAAGTCTAGCGTCGCTTGAGCAAAGACAAGACTGTCTTGGAGTGATCGAGAAAAAACGTCACTGGGCGACGGAATTCTGGCGCTAGGCCTAGTTAAGACCGGTGTCTACGCGAATTTTTCGCCTCATAATCTGTTGGTAGTGATATATAGTGCTTGCAGGACTTCCCACTGTGACGTTTTTTGATGCCCCGAGGGACTGTACTCAAAGGCCTTTTCGGCGGCCCTAGCCTCCCTAGCTGGAAAAAAGTTTCTTTCCAGCACTCACACTTGTAGCTCTGCCTGCTTTCTTTAAGCAGTCTCGAGCTTGATTAAAAAGCTCCATGTCTCGTCCTCCATTGTGTCAGCATCAAAATAAAAACCGAGAGTAGTGAGAGAAACATGTACCTGGACTTGACAACAACGATACAGCCACGGGGAGATGCTCGCATTTTCCAGTCACTTTAGACGGAAAAGGAGTCTCTCCGACTGTTGACATTAGACCAATCATTCACAGACACAAGGAACAAATTACCTGGGATTGTCAACTCTGGACCTCCTGTGATTGGCGATAGGAAGAGCATGGGAACCCCAACTGGAATGAAGCGACTCCTATAATATCTGTCAGTTCACACCCGTTCATGGGTAAGCACAAGGGAGCGGTACGCACGTTGCGTCATCTCGATATCTTGGCGAGATATTTTCTATGGGGATAACTACTATCGAGTCGTACTTCTCAACCTGCATGACTTTCGAAGAAAACCATTGTCGGTAAAGCTCCAGCCTAGTGACGGCCGTGTCTCTTTCTGCTTCGGTGATCGTGGCAGAGAGGTTCCTGAGCACGGAGGTGAGCACGAACTTCAGGCTACATTGCCTGGTCATCAAGCATACCATTGCCACCGAACAGGCGGGCTGACGTAAGGAGTCTTTGAGTATTTCCTTTGATAGTCCTCGCGAAATTGATCGAAGCTGTGATAGTCATCATGGAAGAAAGAGTCCTTGCAGGCCTAGACTATTCAGTGGTAGCCTAACTGTTATCATATCGATCAGAAGCTCACATCCTTCATATAATCTCGAAGACTCTGGCCATTCGCTTCAGTCCGCGGTGAATTATCCCATAAAGCTTCAAAGGAGAATTTCTTCTGCTTCACTCCGAGTGATGACTCGAGGTCTGTGACAAATCTGTCAATGATCTCCACCTGATCCCTGTTCGTGATCAGCGACATATAATCGGTGGGATAGATGATCGAGATTGGCAGCTAAGTAAATCATCAGAAAGAATTTATATCAGTGAACGCCACAAACCTACCGAAGCAGTCTTTGGCAATTTATTGCTGTACCAATGCTTCGCAAACTCTTCACATTTCCCCAAATCTCTGCCATAAAAGCAGGGCACATCGAATTGCCTAAATATGGGTGGGCATCCAAATAAGCTGTGCGACATAATGGTAGCCTCGTTGTGCGTACCTGAAGCTCGGAATGTACCCATCTACAGGAAGGATTCCATGTGTAGGTCGCATGGCGTAGCAACCATTCCAATGGCCCGGCCGCCGTCCGCTGCCACTTGCTGAAGACTCATCTGAGCTTAGGTGCCATTGACTATTAGCTTGAGAAGACTTACTATCTGAGCCTATAGCTATATCTAGCCAAGGGTATGAAGCAATCGCAGCTCCACTCCCACTGCTGCTTCCTGCGGGGGACTGGTACCCATCTGCACGAGGATTCCAGGGTGCTTGGAAGTCTACACATTCTATGGGCTCCTCGGTTGCCGCGAACGATGCCAATTTCGTAGTCCCCACTATGCTGGCACCCAAGTGACGCAAGACTTCGATGCATGCGGCGGTTTTAGTAGCTGGCGGGTATAGCTCATAGTAAGCCCGGTTGCAAAGCGAGGTTCGAATGCCTTCGATCTGAAATATTTCCTTCACAGCCACCCTCCAGCCTGCAAGCGGAACCGCAGTAGTTGTTTTATCTCGAAGGCGTGAAGTCACTGCTATGCTCAGGCTTTGCACGTAGTCACCACCGGCATGAAGTTCCTCGGCTGTCCTTCTTGTGAATTAGCATTTGAAGGAATATTACCAACGCCAAGCTTACGATTGGGACGCTGGTATCAGCCCGGTCATGAAAGCGCCTTGGACGTCGTCATAGAGTCTGCAGATAAGGATAAGATCCTGCCCAGCCGTAATATAAGGTCCTGGGAGGGGAATCTCATCTGCAGTATCAGTGTCGAGTACTTCGATCCATCTGGTCCCTAAGGACTCTAGCAGCGTCTTCGCGCCCGGAGAAATTTCAACGTCTTTTCCGTTCGTCTTTCCAGTAAAGATGACTCCACTCAGGAAATCGGCATGGAAGACATCATCCATGGATCGGTAAGTCTCGACGACTTGGTTCAACCAAGTCTCAGAGATCGGAATGACGCCGTCGAGGCGTATCACCGTAACGTAAGATGGCGGGCCTCGATGATTCGTGTGTAACGGCTGATGCGTAATGATCAGCAGTCATAACGCTACGAGCAAGCTTGTATGAAAGCACCTTCGAAGGCTTTATACCCAAGAAATGGGTGTCACCAATGGAAAAAGAGGTCGTCTTAATACCATTATTGCGGTCAAATTCACTTGATGCAGCAGTAACTATCGCGGTGGTGGCCTGACAATGAGTTGACATTGATGCTGGCTGGCCAGTATGCTCAGGTTGTGCCAGATCAAGAAGAAGGTATGGACGATCGGCGAGCGAGTCTGCTCGATGTAGCGGATCTTTCATTCTGCCTGATAAGTCTTCCCGAGGTTGCGCAAGGCTCTACGAGAATTGAAGGATACCAGATCGAAGCAAACTTGCCCGCATTATCGTTTCCTTGATTGAGTGGCGTAGGACTGCCCTTACAAGAACGACTATTTCAGAGTCGTACAAAAACCGCAGAAAACACTATAATGGCACTCAGACGGATTCGAAAACATAGGCAGAAACAACGACTCGTACTCGTCAACTGTACTTGTGAAGACCATTTCGAGACACGGACGCGCAAGTCATTACGTTTCAAGATTTCCGAATGGAATGAAGGGTAAGACGATGATTTGGAGAAGCCAATTACGATCAGTGAAACCAATTTCTGTGGAGGCTGACTGCGTTCTCGGCTCGACAGACATGTCCGATGTTCTTCCTTCACCGCTATCTCAATTTTGCGTCATTCTACTTCAGTTTCAATTCGTAGTTGACTCGCATTCAGCTGACTATGCTGCGGACTTGATGACTGAATGCAATTTCCAGCTCCATAGCCATGCGACTGAGGCGGCTTACATGCAAGACAAAGATTACTACCTTCGTAAACGAGTCCTATCAAACAGCTAAGTAAAGCTTTTCAGGCCGGTGAGAGTGATAGAATTGATGCATCGTCGGGCGACTAGGGTCTCTGACTTGCCTGTCCACGAGAAAGAAGATGTTACCAATAGTGAGATAAACACTTCGCCGACAGTGAAAGTAAGCTGTCCAAGATTCATCTATAAAAGAGGAAAGTGTCCCCCATTTCTCTTACAACTCAACCAAGAAACACACTTCAATTCACCAGACTCACCAGAATTTATCCCCTACCCAAAAAGTATGCCTCCTCTCTTTAAGTTCTCTCTCCTTCTAATGCATATACTCACGAGTGACTCCCCTTAGATAAAGTCCAACTCCAAGATGCAACTCCCCAAGTCATCCCTCGCATTTCTTCTGATGCCATTCCTGGTTTCAAGCGCCTACGCCGATTGCAATTGCATCCACAACGGTGACGCTGGAAGGTGGAATGATTCCGATGCGCCCAACGACAGGATTGCGGCAGTGTGCGCTGGCGGCGGCGGCTGCTACCAGGCTCAAGATGGCCGCATGTGCGTCCGTGGCGACTTGAGTCAGTGCGGTTGTGCTGTCTCCTCTGCCTCCCAGTGGCAGAGCTGGCACACCAACTGGTTTCTTTGGTCTGACATATCCTGTGGTGGTCTGTATATTACCATCGAATAAGCGAAAATTGTCGCTCGAAGACAGGTTGAACGGAGGAGAGTCGGTAGGAGAGGCCGGTTGCTAGAAGGAGTAGTGACTATTATAAGACTTATTACATTGATTTCTAGATGAGCTGAGATATATTATATGGGTGATACTCACGAGGACATTATTCAACAGAAAATTTTGTATCTTTAAGGGGTGTATTTCCAGTAATATGGGACCGCATTAGCAATCTCTGTTTAAACACTACAAGACATCTCCAAACCCTTGTTTTAAGCAAAATCTCTTAACGTAACCACGACTAGGATTAATTTCTGTTTGTGAAAAGGAACCCCTTTCCAAGCAGGATTCAAACTTTTTACGTGCAACCCAGCATGTTCAAAGCAGCAGCGCCCTCCAACCATAAGATTCTCTATGAGCGCGTAAGTCTTAGAGATAGATTTGAATGAATGAAAACCGCCGTCACAATCCTGAGACTCCATTCGCTGGCTTCGGCTTCCCCCTGTAGTGACTGCATGATCTGCCCTCGATGCGCGAAGTCACCAGATCAGTGCTTTGCCCCTCAAGCCTCACCCTGCTCTTGAAGCCTTCCAACTAATGTTGTCGCAGATTCAAGGGTCGGCGGAGCAACGGCCAAACCGTGGCTGACGAAGGGCCACGGGGGCATGAAGGTTCAGAGCGGCAGAATCAAGCGCATCGAGGCCTTTGAGCTCGTCCTGAGAATGAAGCCATCTCCGTTTAAGCTTCACCTCGACTTTACCAAAAATCGACAGGTTTGTGAGAGCCTCGTCACAGAGGCAATCGTCCGAGATCAACCTATGCATGAAGTGGAGGCCCGAATCTTTTTTATGCGCTGATCAATACTTAAACGTTCTGGCAAATCTTCGAGCCTTGAATGGTCCGAGACATTACTATCAGAGGCAAAGCAACACGTGGCTTTGGCATAGAGAACATGCAAAAGATACCCGAGCCAAACTTAAGGCATGCTCAGAGATGTTTCGAACGTCGATATGATGCTAAAGAACATACCTTTCTATACATCGGTCGATAATGAGGAGAAACGGCAGGCGTACGCGGCAATGGCGCGGGAGTTCACCGATACGGGTCATTAGTATATCTATCTTAATGATCATCCTTTTATAGTTGGAGAGTGTGGCATGCTAATGCAGACGTCGATATGCCCACAATGCGGCGTTCCCGTAGGAGGGTAGAGCCATCAACCAGCGGCCGAGGTGACATATGCCCGAGACTTTGAGGAACGCTTTGGGGCGATGGCTCTTGGATGAATTGAGTCTCATAGCCATAATGGAATCAATGGGCGGATTGGCAAACACCGAGGGTGGAACAGGATCAGGAGAAAACGACAAGCTATTGATGTTATGGCCAAGGCTATACTTTGCTAATAGCTTAATTATCGTTCAAAAGCTATCTTGAAGTGAGATTAACTGAGCAGCAATCATAGGTGCGGTGTTGGATAAATGATAGGAGCAGCTGTAGCCGGGTAGAGTGAAGCTCTTTTGCTGCGCCCCCGTGCTCCCTCCAGAGCGGCCCTGCTCCCTTTCTCGACCCGGAACGGCAATTGCCAATCCTAGGTTCGGGGTGTACATAATATATATATATATATAGACACCGATGTATTCAAGAATGAGACATAACACTTTCAACGAGTGTCCGTAAGAAGTAGTGTCAATGAGCTAATATCAACTGAAGCTCCAGACAACGGTCGATGGTACTCGTCAGCGTGTTCAGGAACAGTCAGCAATTGTCAAATTACAGATCCATGCTGCGACATGTGACAGATGATTCTGATGGATTGAGCAGCACCCAACCGCATGTTTCCTGTTCTTTCATTCATTGTTCTGCAGATTCGAGGGTGTGCTTCAAAAGCAATCTTGTAATTTGGAAACCGATGTAGTTGAGGTTGCCCTTTGGCGTCATTTGGTGGTACTGTAGGTAGCTAAAGATTATCACTAATATGCGTAGAATTCCATGCTTTGGTGGGAAGTCACATGCTCGGGACCTAACCATTTGAGTGCACGGCTGGTCATCCTAGCCTTCATAACCTTAGAGAATGTGAACATTAAACCTCGAAAGGTTAGCTCCTGAGGTTGTGAAAAGTCTTGAATAGAGCTGATGAAAGAGGTCAGTTGTCTATGAGCCTTCTTCGTCGAACATTGTCGTCTCGTGGCTCCTTCGCCGTGATAGATATCGGATCGCTGTGAGCCGTCGTCTCCTCCTTCCCACCAATGACCCAAGACTTGATAACCTCCTTAATTTCGACCTCCTTCTTTCCTTTGTCTCTAGCATCCTTTAGTCTTCTTATGTACCCGGCATACACCACAGCTTCTGCAACGGCAACTGCTCCGCTCCCTCCCATACTTAATCCAAGCCTAGAAGGTGTACTCCAATGGCGTGCTGCTAGCCAGATTGCCACGCTGCAGGCAACAATGGAAACTAATATGTTGATGATCAAGGCCATCTGCCGGTTGATGTCCGCATATGATATTTCATCTTCTTCCCCAATGTCTTCCTGTGATGTAGGAAAGAGGTCTGCTTGAGGACTTGGGAAGCGCTGGGAGTAGGTCCCCGCTGGTAGAGGAGGATTGATTATCCGCTCGTAAGCCCGCTCCTCCTCTTCGCGGCGTAAGCGAGCCATCAAGGCCTTATACTCTGAGGTCTATCAGGCATCAGCAGGAACGATTAGCAGAACAAAAAGAGTGTAGTTACGGGTTCCTTTTTGGGCTTGGGAGGCTCAATGTAGACCCGGGATCCTCGCAGGAGAATGTCCAGACTGTGGGACACACAATCCTTGAAGCCCGAGTCCCCATCGATATGCTTTAAGCTTCTTGAAATTTCTATGATTTGTCCATGCGAGATCGGCTTTCCAACGGCAGGTTCATCCAAGTCAGCGTCATCGCAAGGCTCTGGGAGCTGGCCACGAAGTTGCAGCAGCTCGAGGGCCCGCAAAATCCCGGGCGTCATTGTAAGGCGAACCATGATACATAGTTACAGTCTTGCACTCGAGAAGCCGTTCGGTGCCTGAAGTATTGAACCAGACCTTTGCTCAGACGTCGGATCGTCGGCGAAACCAAGCCCTGTCTGCAGATCATCTAGAATACTCCGTACCTCGATATTATTTTATTATGTTCGGTCTCACTTTATGATGCTCATTTCTTCACCAACGTCGTCTTTTCGCTGATCATTGACGCTTCCTGAGCATGAAAGCTCGCCTACCGTCGCTTACGTACACTTCACAGACTCTTCAACAGCAGCGATCCTACATTTGCCCTAGATGTCTTTACGCACGACGTGACCTCACCACAAGCTCAAGAATCCCTGCACAGTATCCTCCTGCACGCCGAAGAAATCAGTCAACCTTGGCTCAGGCAGTCTCAGCTGCGAGACATGTGCTCAATGGCGCGAAGACCGAGACCTCGTTCGCAGGCGTGTCCGTTGATCCATTACGGATCGTTGCAAATGAGTTGAAGTTCCTCAATAAGAATCTACAACAGCTGCTTGGCTCCGGGCATCCTATACTGGACAGGGTCGCGAAATACTACACAAGCTCCGAAGGAAAGCATATACGGCCTCTACTAGTCCTTCTTATGTCAAGAGCTACGGCTCTCACACCCAAAGCAGCACGGCGGACCTTAATACCTACTTCTTCCGCAAAAGATAATCCAATATCACCATCCAATATCCTCGCAGATGTCAATCCATCTTCTCCAACAACCAATCCGCTCTCCGCGTCCTCGTTAGATGCCGCATATACCTTAGAAGACTCAGACATCCTTCCGTCCCAAAGACGACTCGCCGAGATTACAGAGCTCATACATACAGCATCATTGCTGCACGATGATGTCATAGACAATTCAGTTTCGCGCAGATCCGCTCCTTCGGCAAATATTGCGTTTGGGAACAAGATGGCTGTGTTGGCAGGGGATTTTCTACTGGGAAGAGCATCCGTAGCGTTGGCAAGATTACGCGATGCTGAGGTGATAGAGCTGTTGGCTACCGTCATTGCAAACCTGGTGGAGGGAGAGTTCATGCAACTGAAGAATACGACTTTAGACGAGGCACAACCAACTTGGAATGAGGATACACTCTCTTACTATCTTCAAAAAACATATCTGAAGTCCGCAAGCCTTATCAGCAAATCCTGTCGCGCCGCGGCCCTCTTGGGCCAAAATTCTCCGGAAGTCGTTGAAGCAGCATACACTTATGGACGAAACCTGGGACTCGCGTTCCAGCTGGTCGACGACATGCTAGATTACACCATCAGCGCTGCGGAATTAGGCAAGCCCGCAGGCGCAGACCTCGAGCTCGGACTTGCCACGGCCCCCTTGCTCTTTGCGTGGAAGGGAAATCAGCAGCTCGGCGTCCTCGTTGGCCGTAAATTCGCCGCGGACGGAGATGTTCAGATGGCACGTGATCTGGTCGCTCGGAGTGATGGGCTTGAGCAGACTCGAGCCTTAGCGCAGGAATACGCAGACAAAGCTGCTCATGCCGTCTGCAACTTTCCAGACTCAGAAGCCAAAGAGGGACTACAGGAGATGTGTGTGAAGACAATGACGAGGAGGAAATAAGGCGGAATGTATCATACCCTACAACGCTTCTTTGAGCAACTTCCCTGTACATATACGATGGCATTGCATCCACTCATCTAGACAGCATGGAGACACCTCCAGCTCAATTGCCTCTACCAAAACAACTCATACGATTCGCTATGCAACTTTAAACTCGTCCAGGTGAAATGTCGTACTCAGCATTCAGTCTCCACTACCCGCCCTCACCCTACCAAAACTCCCTCCACTCCCCCCACTGGCAGCCCTCATCCTCATCCTCTCCCATTCCTCATCACCCTCCTCACCACCCACCAACCTCACCCCACCCCCACCCCCA
>JAABUK010002219.1_pt1 | contig 35380 bp, 35 predicted proteins | sample 5559141 | NCBI WGS metagenome assembly JAABUK01 (sample SAMN10711869, study PRJNA513367) | rock metagenome | isolation source: Antarctica rocks | place: Antarctica: Victoria Land, Pudding Butte nord | collected 2016-01-03
CCCGCCAGTGACGTGAACCCCGCCCACCGCGCCCAGGGTCAGCGCGAGGTTTCCGGCGACCGTCCCGAGCATCGCGCAGAACAGGCCGGCCGCCTGCACGCAGTCCTCGTGCTGCCGTCCAGCGCATGGGCGGCAACCGCGGCCGGGGAGGTCAAGAAAGCTGGGCGGCCCGCCAGGGCGCAACAAGCATCGTAGAGGTTCACGAACCCTGCTCCGGAGAGGACCCGCTCGGCCGAAAGGTGGTCCCAGCGGTCCCGGAGATGGCCGAGCACGGCACTTTCATGGTGCGTGGCGGCCGGCATCGTCGCGTGCCCACCTTCGCCGGGCACGAGCGTCCAGCCCGCGCCGTTCGGCATGAGGCCGCTCATGCCCAGACCGGTGCCCGGCCCGATGACCGCAATTGGTCCTGTTGCCGCTGGGACCGCCGGCCCGATGGGGACGCGGTCCGCTTCGCCGAGGAACGGTATGCCCATCGCGGTCCCCGCAAAGTCGTTCACGACCGCGACTGCGGACAGGCCAAAGCGTGCCGCTACCTGCTCCGCCGAGAAGTCCCAGCGGGAGTTGGTCAGCACTGCCCGCCCGCCCGCGACCGGGCCGGCGACCGCAAAGGCACCCGCCCCCGGGCGCAGCCCAAGCGGGAGCCTATCAAGGTAGGCCCCTAGCGCATCCTGGAAGGACGGGTGGCCCGCCACGGGCAGGTGCTCCAAGTGCGTGTAGGCTCCACCCGAGGCGAGCGCGAACCGCGCGTTGGTGCCGCCGATATCGCCGATGACGCGCAGCCTTTCCATCCCAACCTCCGTCCCTGCAGGCCCGCCCAGGGCCGGTATGCCGCGTCCGCCCGTCCCGCTATCCCCGCGTGCGCCCGTAGGTAGCCGCGGCGCCTGCTGTGCAGAAGGCGGCCAGCGCCGTGAGCCAAGCCACCTCCACCGCGGCCCGCCCGTCCGCGCCGCGCAGTAGCACGTCCCGGGCAGCGCGGACGAAATGGGTCAGGGGAAGCGTAGTCCCGGCGGCTTGCGCCCAGCGCGGCATCCCTTCGAACGGGAACATGAAGCTGGATAGCAGCATGGACGGCAGGTAGAGGAACACTGCCCCCTGCATTGCCTGCATCTGCGTCCGCGTGACGGCGGAAACCGCGACGCCGACTGCCAGGTAGGCGACGGCCGTGAGCGCGGACGCAAGCATCAGCAGCGCCACGCTGCCCCGGACCGGCAGGGCGAACAGCAGCCGGGCCAGCAGCACGACGAGCGCGCTCTGGCCAACCCCGAACAGCAGATAGGGCAGCAGCTTCCCCGCCACCGCCTCCGCCGGGCGGAGCGGGGAGGACGCCAGCCCGTCCCAGGTGCCCTGCTCGCGCTCCCGCACCAGGGTGAGCGCGCCGAGCATCAGCATGGAGATCATCACGACGGCGCCGGCCAGGCCCGGCACGACAGCCCAGGCGGTGCGCCCCTCGGGATTGTAGAGCCACTCGACGTCCACCCGCGGGCCGCCACCCAGGTGGTCCGCGGCCACGACCCGTTGCAGGAACGCGGCCCGCAGCGCCGCAAGCGCCGGGCGAACGGCCGCCGGGTCGGCGGCGTCCGCCACCACGCGCGCTGCCGCGGGAGGCGGGTTCCCGTCCGGCGCGTCGGCAGGCGGCAGCTCGATGCCGACCAGCGCACGCCCGCCGGCCACCATGGGCTCCGCCCCGCCCGGAGACAGGCCGGACGCCACCACGCGGAACCGGCCAGCATCCTCCAAAATCGCAAGGAGGGCAGGCGACGCATCCCCCGAGACCGCAAGGGTCACCCCGTGCGGGTCGAGGTTCACGGCGTAGCCGAACAGCACCAATTGAAGGGCGGGGACGCCGGCCAGCAGCGCCCGCGAGGTCCTGTCCCGCAGGATGTAGAGCAGCTCCAGCCATGCCACGGCGCGGACGCGGCGCAGACTTGAAAGCGCTTCGCCTACCATCCCGCGCCGGTCGAGTGCATCAGGGACTGGGCAGCGTCGTCCAAGCTGGGCAGGATGCCCGTCGCTTCCAGTCCGTGCCGCTCGGCCAGGGCTGCAGCCTGGCCGGACGCATCGGGCCGGGTGACCAGGCGCAACGCGCCCGCAGCGGGATACGCAGCGACGACCCCCGCCATCCCGAGCGCGTCCGCCGCGGCCCGACGCTCGAACACTTTGCTGAAGTGACCCATGCGGTTGTCAGCTACCGCCCCCATGCCCTCCCGGCACTAGACCTGGCGCTAGCCGCGCAGCCCGGCCTTGTTGCCGCGTAGGCGCTGCGCGGGCATGGTCCGACCGCTTCGCCGCCGGGCACGCTGGGATGCGGCCAATCGCAGCGCAGGCGGCGGATTACTCGGCGACGCTGCAGTGGTTGCAGGCCATGCAGACGGCGGGCACGACCGACGCCGATGCCGTGGTCCGCGTTCTGGACGGACACAGGTTCGAGGACCCGTTCGCCCGCCATGCCGAGTGGCGGGCGGCTGACCACATGGTCGTGCACGACCTGTATGTCGTGCAGGTGCTGCCGGCGGCGGGGCTGGCGGAGCCGCATGCCTGGTATCGTGTGGTGGCGCCGGTCCCGGCGGCAGCGGCGTTCCCGCCGAACGGGGTTTGCCACCTGTCGCCGTGAGGCCGCTACGGTCCTGATCCCTGCCGCGCTGTCAGGCGTTGTAGGCCAGCCGCAGTCCCGGTGTGTCCCAGCGGCAGGACACCAGCCGCCCCGTGGACGATAGCGTGATGAACGCCGTCCGCATGTCAGCCCCACCAAAGCAGATGTTGGTCACCCAGCGCTCCGGCATGGGCACGTGCCGGATGGACGCGCCATCGGGCGAGATGACGCTGATGCCGCCGTGCACGAGCGTTGCCACGCACACGCTGCCCGCCGCGTCCACCGCCAGGCTGTCGAAGCGCTGGAAGTTGGCGCTGCCCGTCACTAGCCGGCCGCCATGCGGCGACGGCCAGGGCTGGCGCCGGATTTGCCCAGGCCCGTCCAGGTCGAAAGCCCATAGACGCGCCGGCTCGGTTTCGGCGACATACAGCGTGGCGCCGTCCGGCGACAGGCCGACGCCGTTCGCGGTCAGCATGGGGAAGCACACCTCGCGTATGCCGCTTCCGTCGGCCTGCGCGTAGCACACGCCGCCGCGGTCGAGGTCACGGGGCCGGCCCTTGCCGAGGTCGGTGAAGTAGAAGCCGCCGTGGCTGTCGAACACCAGGTCGTTGGGGCCACGCAACGGCGCCTGGTCGCTGTGGGTGTAGATCGTCTCGAACGCGCCGGTGGCGAGATCCACCCGCTCGATCCGGCCGCCGCTGTAATCGTCGGCCTGCATGACCGGGCGCAGGCCCGTTTCGTCATCCACCCACTTGAAGCCGCCGTTGTTGCAGACGTAGCAGCGTCCGTCCGGCCCGATGGCGGCGCCGTTGGGACCGGCGCCCAGGTGGACGATCACGCTCACCGTCCCGTCCGGCGCCACCCGGGTCAGGGTGCCGCGCTCGATCTCCACCAGCACGACCGAGCCGTCGGCCATCGCCACTGGGCCTTCGGGGAAGCGGAGGCCGGAGGCTAGTTCGGTGAGGATCATGCGCCTACGCCGATGCATGCAGGCGCCAGTTCGTGTGTGGCCGTCCCGGCTGGCGCCCGCCTGGGCGCGGCCAAGCGGCCAGTCTGCGGGAGCCTTGGAACCATTGACGTGAAGACCATGGGTCCTCCTCCCGTTATCTTATCCGGCAAGCTGACATCCAAACGGCCGGACCAGCAAGGCCCGGCCTGCCGGTCAGGCCTGCCGCGCGACGGCGGGCCAGCCCAGCGATCCCTCCGGCCCCGGGCGGTTCCGCAGCCACCAGGACCAGTCCTGCGGGATCAGCGAGAACGGGTCGTTGTGCGCCAGCTCGCGTGCCGCCCAGACCGGCCAGTGCGGGTTGGCCAGCGCCGGGCGGCCGAGGAACACCAGGTCAATCAGCTCGTCCCGGATCACCCGGTCGGCCACGGCGGGCAGGCCCAGGTTCCAGCTCACGCCCACGGGGATGCCGACCTCGCGCCGGACGCGGGCGCCGCGCTCCACCATGAAGGCCACGTCGCCGAACGGCACGTCCTTCGTGTCGTCGGTGTTCATGCCCAGGCTGAGGTCGGCCAGGTCCAGGCCATGCTCCTTCAGGGCGCCCACCGCCCACACGGCATCGTCGAACCGCACGCCGTGTTCGTGGAAGTCGTCCGATCCCAGGCGCATCGTCAGCGGCAGCCGTTCCGGCCACACCGCGCGCACCGCGTCCAGCGCCTCCCGGTGGAAGCGGATGCGGTTCTCCAGGCTGCCGCCATACTCGTCCGTCCGCTGGTTCGCCAGCGGCGAGAAGAAGCTCGCACCCAGGTAGCCGTGAGCGAAGTGCATCTCCAGCCACTCGAATCCGGCGTCTAGCGCCCGCCGCGCCGCCTGGGCGTAGCTGCGATGCAGGTCCTTGATCTCGGCCACCGTGAGGGCCTGGACGGGGTAGGCGTAGCGCCCGCCATAGGTGATCGCCGAGGGGCCGCGCACCTGCCAGCCGTCGGGGTGGTTGGGCGGCAACTGCAGCTTGCCTTCCCACGGCTTCAGCTCGCTGCCCTTGCGGCCGGTGTGGCCGAGCTGGATGCCGGGCACGGCGCCCATGTCCCTGATGATGGCCGTCACCCGCCGGAGACCGTCCACCTGCGCGTCGTCCCAGATGCCGGCGCAGTGGGTGCCGGTGCGTCCGTCGGGGGTGATCGCCAACTGCTCGGGGAACACCAGGCCGAAGCCGCCGGCCGCGCGCGACCCCATCAGCATGACGTGGAAGTCGTTCATCAGGCCGTCGGTGGAGCGATACATGGTCATCGGCGACATCGCGATGCGGTTGCGGAGCGTCACGCCCTTGAGGGTGTAGGGGCTGAAAAGGTCTGGCATGCGGAGGCTCGCCTTGGCTGGAGGCGCCATCGCGGGGATGGCAAGCTTGGGGACAGGCAACGTCCGTGCCAGGCTGGCGTCGCGTCCACTCTCAAAGACGTGGCGTGCGGCAGGCCCTGCTTCCCGTTGTGGAGAACGGGCCGACATGCGGGCAAAGCGGCGCGTATGCGGTCAAGCCGTCCGGCGAAGGCCGGGATACCCATGTTCGTCGGACGATGACAGGAACGGCCGGGGCGCGGAGCCGTTAGGGCGACGCAACCTCAAACGCTGGGCTGGCGCCCGCTTCGGTGCAAGGCTGCTGCCGGCCCGAAGCATCGGCGCTGGCGCCAGTCTGGCATGGCAGCCTGCCGACCGTTCCCAACCTTCAAAGGACTTGCAAGATGACCGATCCGGCCGGTGAGGGATCTGCGGCGCCGATCAGCCGCGGATTGACCCTGGTGATGGCCGCCGCAGCCGGGATCGCGGTCGCCAATATGTATTATTGCCAGCCGATGCTGGGGATCATGGAGCGGGACCTTGCCGGCCCTGGCGGTAGCCCAGGCATGACGGGGCTGGTCCCGACGGCAACCCAGCTCGGCTATGCCGCCGGGCTGTTCCTGCTGGTTCCTCTTGGGGACCTCATGGACCGGCGGCGCATCATCATCGTGCAGTTCGTGCTGCTCGCCGTCGCGCTGGCTCTGGTGGCGCTTGCACCCTCTGCGGGGCTTGTGATGCTGGCGTCGCTGGCGCTGGGCGTATGTGCGACGGTGGCGCAGCAGGTGGTGCCGTTCGTCGCCGCCCTGGCGCACCCTGCCAGCCGCGGCAAGACGGTCGGGACGGTCACGGCCGGGGTGTTGTGCGGCATCCTGCTCAGCCGGACGCTCGCCGGCTTCGTCGCCATCCACTTGGGCTGGCGGGAGATGTTTTGGTTGGCCGTGCCGTTGGCGCTCGGGGCTGGGGTGGTGATGGCGGCTCTGCTGCCGCGCAACCATCCGCACTTGACGATGGGCTATGGCGCGGCGCTTGCGTCGGTGATCAGCCTGTGGCGGCGGGAGGCCGGGCTGCGCCGGGCGACGGTGGTGCAGGCGCTGCTGTTCGGGTCGTTCTCCGTATTCTGGACCGTGCTGGCGCTGCACCTGCAGGAGCCGCGGTTTCATCTCGGTGCTGATGTGGCGGGGCTGTTCGGCGTAGTGGGCGTGGCGGGCGTGCTGGCGGCACCTGTGGCGGGCCGCATCGCCGACCGGCGCGGCCCGGCGCTGGTGGTGGGCATCGGGGCGCTGCTGACCCTGCTGTCCTGGCTGCTGTTCGGATTGTGGGGCGCGTTGCCGGGGCTGGTGCTGGGCGTCGTCGTGCTGGATTTCGGGGTGCAAAGCGCCCTCGTGTCCAACCAGCACGTAGTGTTTGCTTTGCAGCCGGCAGCGCGCAACCGGCTCAACACGGTTTTCGTGACCGGCATGTTCATCGGCGGCGCGTCGGGGTCGGCCGGGGCGACGCTGGCATGGGGGCTGGCGGGATGGCTTGGGGTGTGCGGGTTCGGTGGCATCCTGGCTGCTGCAGCGCTGACGGTGGAGGGTGTGGGCCGGTTGCGCGGCGTGTCGGGGAAGGCGCCTGTGCACGAACCGGTCCTGTGAGGGTTGGCGATGGGCAGGCCTGGGCCACCCTCCTCCCTACTCCGGTTTCGCTAGCCAGGCTGGGCTAGATACGCCGCCCCGGGCGGCGTCGGCCGGCGGCTGCGCTGGACCTGGCCGGGGCCTTGCAGCCGCGGCAATGGCCCGGGCGCCAGGCACCGGCGCCAGGTGGCGGGACAATCCGCGCTCCATCTGGTTCCACAGCCGGCTGATCGCCTCGGTGATCGCCAGGTAGATCAGTGCGGCATACAGGTAGATCGTGAAGTCGAAGGTCCGGGCGAATATGAACCGGGTCTGGCCCATCAGGTCCAGCAGGGTCACGATGGCGGCAAGTGCGCTGGCCTTGACGATGCTAATCAGCTCATTGCCTAGCGGGCGCAGTGCCACCAGCAGCGCCTGCGGGCCGACGACGTGGCGCAGCATCCGGTAAGGTGACAAGCCTAGGGCGCGCGCGGCCTCGATCTGGCCGCGCGGCACGCTCAGGATGGCGCCGCGCAGGATCTCGGCCTGATAGGCCGCGGTGTTAAGCGTGAAGGCGAACAGGCAGCAGTAGAAGCTGTCGCGGAAGAACCACCACAGGTTCACAGAGGTGAGGAACGGACGCACCTCGCCCGCGCCGTAATAGACGATATAAAGCTGACACAGCAGCGGCGTGCCGCGGAAGAAGGTGACGTAGGCCAACGCCGGCCAGGCGATGAAGCGCCGCTGCGACATGCGCGCCCGCGCCAGGGGGTAGGCCAGCATGAAGCCCATGCCGCAGGCCAGCACCACGACCTCGGCGGTGATCTGCAGCCCGGACAGCAGCCGCATCCCCCAGGTTTGCAGCAGGTCGAGGTCGAGCACCGCGCCCAGAATGCTCGTCAGCATTAGGCGAGGCCCTGCACCCGGCCGCCGTCACCGGCATAGCCCTGGTTGGCCCGGCGCTCCAACGCGGCCTGGCCGATGCTGGAGAGGATGCTGAACAGCAGATATACCCCTGCGGCCGCCGTGTAGAACAGCAGCGGGCGGGATGTGGCCCGGCTGGCCTCCGACGCGGCGCGCAGCAGGTCCATCACCGCAAGCGTCGAGATCAGGGAGGTGTCCTTGACCAGGATGGTCCAGATGTTGCCCAGGCCGGGCAGGGCGACCCGGCCGAGTTGCGGCAGCACCACGAGGACGAACACCTGGCGCCGGTTCAGGCCCAGGGAGCGCGCGGCCTCTGCCTGGCCTGGCGGAACCGCCTGCAGCGACGACACCCAAACCTCGCTGCTGTAGGCGGCGACGACGACCGAGAGCGCGATGACGCCGGCGACGAAGGCGTTCATGTCAATCCGCCAACCGTCGCCCAGGTGCGCCGAAGCCCAGTTCAGCAGGGCTTGCAGGCCGAAATAGACGATGAACAGGGAGAGCAGATCGGGGATGCCGCGGAAGAAGGTGGTGTATGCGGAGCAGAACGCCCGGACCAGGCGGCTGCGCGACAGCTTGAGCAGCGCCAGCACCAGTCCGCCGCCGAAGCCGAACGGGACCGTCGCCAGGCTGAGCAGCACGGTGATGAGCGCGCCCTGCAGCAGCAGGGGCGCCCAGCCGTTGGCGCCGAACAGCAACTCGAAGCCCGGCACCGGGCGCCTCCGCCGCTACTTTCCGCGTATGTTGATGGTGAAGTACTTGTCGGCGATCTTCTTGTAGGTGCCGTCCGCGTCGGCCTCGGCGATAGCCTTGTTGAACATGGCGGCGAGGTCCTTGTCGTCCGGGCGGAAGGCGGCGCCGACGCCAGGGCCGAAGATGTCAGGGGTGCGCGGGATTTCCTTCACCACGCGGCAGCAGCCGGGGCTCTTTTCCATGAACCTCTGCGCCACCAGGATATCGCTGGTCACGTAGTCAATGCGGCCGTTGGCCAGGTCCAGGAACGGCTCGTCACCGCCGGGATAGAGCTTCACCTCGATCCCTGGGTAATACTTCTCCAGGTAGTTGGCGTAGATGGTGGAGGACTGGGCGCCGACCGTCTTGCCCTTGATTGCGGCTGGCGAGGTGTCATCGCCCTTGATCGCGGACCCCGCCACCCAGACCGGCGCGGTCGCGTAATACATGTCGGAGAACAGGACCTTCTGTGCGCGGGCCGGGGTCATGTTCATGCTGGAGAAGATGACGTCGAACTTGCCGGACAGCAGCGCCGGGATGACGCCATCCCAGTCCTGGTTCTGGAAGGTGCAGGTGACCTTCATCTTGGTGCACAGGGCGTTGGCGTAGTCCACCTCGAAGCCGACGATCTTGCCGCTGGGGTCCACGCTCTCCCACGGCGGGTAGGTCGCGTCCATGCCGAAGCGTATGGCGGTCCACTCCTTGGCGGCGGCGGGCGGCGGCACGAGGCCGGCGGCGAGCAGGGCGGCTGCCCCGAGCAGCGACATGAACTTCATGCGGGTCATCGGCGTTTCCTGTTCCTTCATGGGCGCGGGTCCGGCAAAGCGATTGTTCCGCGGGAATGTGGGATAAGGCAAGCAATCAATATGCCAGGAGGGTTGGGTTTTGGTTGGTCAGAAGGGGCGACCGGGTTCGTCTGCGGAGTGGCGCTTGCCCCTCTTTCCGGGAAAGGCCGGGGTGAGCGACTGTCTGTAGCGTCAAGCGGGTGCAGCGTGCATGGCACGATCTGCTCCCTGCTCCGCAGCCTCGCCCGCTCACCCCGATCCACTCCCGGGTGGAACGGAGGACGGCCAGCAATCTTTCGTTTCACGTGAAACCAATTCCCTACGATCCCCCGATCACAAGATGCTTCCCTTTGATGCAGAACCGCGCCACAAGACGGTTCTAATGCATATTCACGCCAGCTGCGCCGCCCGGGACGGGCATGGCGTACTGCTTTTGGGGCCGCCGGGGTCGGGGAAATCCGACCTGCTGCTGCGCCTCCTCGACCATCATTTCACCCTCGTCGCTGACGATCAGGTCGAGGTGACGGATAATCATGCCCGTCCCCCAGTGGTCCTAGCTGGTTTGCTGGAGGTGCGCGGCCTGGGCATCCTGCGCCTGCCCTACACCGCCCCGGTCCGCCTGGCCCTGGCCATCAGAATGGGCGCTGGCGACCGCCTGCCCGACCCGGCGCACCACCTACAAACCGGCCTGCCAATGGTGATGGTGGACCCGGCGCAGCCCTCGGCCGCCTTGCGGGTCGGCGTGGCGCTGGACTGCGCCATCGGGCGGACCACCCAGGTCGCCGGCGTGTTCGCTTGACTGCCTTGCACCCAGGACTCCGCATCGTCCTCGTCAGCGGCCTGTCCGGCGCCGGCAAGGCCAGCATCCTTCGCGCGCTGGAGGACGTGGGTTATGAGGCGGTGGACAACCCCCCGCTTACGATGGTGCCCGACCTGGCCAGCCGCGCCGAGCGCCCGCTGGCCATCGGCCTGGACGCCCGCAGCCGCGGCTTCGATGCCGGGCTGGTATTGGCGACGCTGGCCGACCTGCATGAAAAGCCGGGCCTGTTGCCGGAGCTTGTCTATGCCACCGCCGACGAGACCGCCTTGCTCCGCCGCTACACCGAAACCCGGCGGCGCCATCCGCTCGCCCCGCAGGGCCGCGTCGTGGATGGCATTGCGGCGGAGGCGGCCCTGACCCAGCCGTTGCGCGACGCCGCCGACCTGCTGCTCGACACTTCGGAACTGCCGCTGGCCGAACTCCGGCGCTTGGTCGAGCAGCGCTTCAAGCCCGACCCGGACACGGGCGCCTCGGAGGCAAGGCTCGTGGTATCCCTCGTATCCTTTGCGTTTCCCGCAGGCCTGCCCCGTGAGGCCGACATGGTGTTCGACGCGAGATTCCTACGCAACCCTCATTACGATCCCATATTGCGTCCGGGAACAGGGCTGGATGCCGATGTAGCCGCCTACGTGGAGGCCGATCCCGACTTCCTCAGCTTCTACAACGGAATCGTTGGACTGCTGGATTTGGTGCTGCCGCGCTTCATCCAAGAAGGCAAACGCTATGCCACCATCGCCGTCGGCTGCACCGGCGGGCGCCACCGGTCAGTCCGGATCGTGGAACGGCTGGCAACTGAGTTGCGGGGCCACGATGCCGGTGCTGCCTCTGGATGGCAGGTGACGGCCACCCACCGCGAACTGGCCCGCAAGGGCATTGCCGGTGCCGCAGATGACGGCACGATACCCGGGCCGCCCGCAGGCCCGGACATGAACATCACCCAAGTGCCGGCATAGGAGCCTGGACGCACATCATGATTGGCCTAGTGCTGGTGACCCACGGGCGTCTCGCCGACGAGTTACGGTCGGCGATGGAGCATGTCGTGGGCACGCAACGGAACGTCGCCACCGTCTGCATCGGGCCGGAGGACGATATGGAAGGCCGGCGCGCCGACATCCACGACAGCATTGACCGGGTGGATACCGGGGACGGCGTCGTGCTGCTGACCGACATGTTCGGCGGCACGCCCAGCAACCTCGCGATCTCCATGATGACCCGGCCGGGGGTGGAGGTGATTTCCGGCGTCAACCTGCCGATGCTGGTGAAACTTGCGAAGGTCCGGTCCAGCCAGAACCTGGGGGAATGCGTGGATTGCGCCCAAACGGCCGGGCGAAAGTATATCGCCTCCGCCTCGACCGTCATGCCAAGCTGCCGCAAGAACGGCAAATGCGGGTGACGGAGATGGACGGCGCCGCCCCTGGACCCAGCCCCACCATGCTGTCCCGGACGGTGACGGTCGTGAACATGCGCGGCCTGCACGCACGCGCCGCCGCCAAGTTCGTGACCCTGGCCGAACGCTACGGCGCCTCCGTCGAGGTGCTGCGCGACGGGCAGTCCGTGTCGGCACGCTCCATCATGGGGCTGATGATGCTGGGCGCCGGACAGGGATCGCAGTTGGAACTGCAGGCAGACGGCTGGGACGCCAAGGAGGCGCTGGACGCTCTGGCCAGCCTGGTCGAGGCCGGATTCAATGAGCGCGGCTGACGCCAGCCAAGACACGGACCACAACCCAGCCGGCGAAACCGGCGATGGCGCGGCGCCTGCCGCCAGCCCGGCCCCGGCGAACAAACCCTGTGGGGAGCGCCGCCTGTTCGGCATCCCTGCCTGCGCCGGAGTCGCCATCGGCCCGGTGTTCCGCACGACCGAGGCGCCGCCCCAGGTCACCCGCCATCGCATCCAGGCCGCCGACGCCCCAGCCGAGCTGGCCCGGCTGGAAGCCGCGATCCTGCAATCCCGCAAGCAGCTGCTGAAGCTGCGCGGTCGCCTGGCCGTCCTGCCGGAGGAAGGCCAGGGCGAGATCGCCCCGTTGCTCGACGCCTACCTGCAGATGCTCGGCCCCTCCCGCCTGGTCCGCGGCATACGCACCCGCATCGGTGACCGCCTGGTCTCGGCGGAAACTGCGGTCATGGGGGAGGCCAACGCCTTCGCCAACGCCTTCGGTGGGTTGGCCGGTGGGTCGCCGGACGCTCCGGGCGGCAGCGCCCCGTCCGACGCTTCCGACCACGGCAGCGCGCGGCGCAACGCAGATGAGGTGCGGGAGGTCGGGCGCCGCCTGGTCCGCAATCTGACCCGCGCCCCGTTCCGCAGCTTCGCCGGCGCCGTCCAGGGCGCGATCCTGATTGCCGAAAGCCTGCGCCCCTCCGACGCCGCGCTGATAGACCCCGCTCGTATTGCCGCCGTAGCCACAGAGGAGGGCGGCACGGACGGCCACACCGCGATCCTGCTGCGTGCCCTTGGCATTCCTGCCGTGCTCGGGGCGCCGGGGCTGATGGCCGGGCTGCGCGCCGGGGAGGTGGCCATCGTGGACGGCGTGGTCGGCACCGTGACCCTGAACCCGCTGCCCCCTACCCTCGCCAACGCCCGCCGCGCTGTCGTCAGCTTTGCCCGTGACCGTCAGCGCCTGGGCCGCCTGCGCCGCCTGCCTTCGGTGACCCTGGATGGCGAAGACGTCACGTTGCACGCCAACCTGGAGCTGCCGGTCGAGCTGCCGATGGTCGCCAACTCCGGCGCCACCGGCATCGGCCTGCTGCGGAGCGAGTTCCTGTTCATGAACCGCGACACCGTTCCCACGGAGGACGAGCAGACCGACACCTATCGCAGCATCGTCGAGGCCATGTCCGGCGATCCCGTCACCATCCGGGTGCTGGACTGGGGCGGCGAAAAGGAAGTCGAGGCCCTGACCAACGCCGGCGTTGTGCCGGAGGTGGTGGACGCCAACCCGGCCCTCGGCCTGCGCGGCATCCGCCTGCTGCTGCGCCAGCCCGCCTTGTTTGAAACTCAACTGGCCGCCATCCTGCGGGCCGCTGCCCACGGAACCGTCCGCATCCTGCTGCCGATGGTGAGCACTGTGGCGGAGGTGCGCGCCTCCCGTACGATCCTCCTGCGCGTGGCCGCCCGGCTGCGCGCTGCCGGGCGACGGCTGCCCAAGGCGCTGCCTCCCTTGGGCATTATGGTGGAAACCCCTGGTGCCGCCCTGTGCGCCCCGGCGCTGGCGACGGAGGCGGAGTTCTTTGCCATCGGCACCAATGACCTGTGCATGTATGCGCTTGCGGTGGACCGCGGCGAATCCGACGTGGCGGAGCTTTACGATCCGCTGCACCCCGCCATGCTGCGCCTGATCGGCATGGTGGCGGAGGGCGCCGCCACCCGCGGCATCCCGGTGTCCGTGTGCGGCGAGATGGCGGCGAACCCGTCGCTGACGCCGTTGCTGATCGGCCTGGGCCTGCGCTGCTTCAGCACCAATGCGTCCGCCGTGCCTCGGGTGAAGCAGGCCGTGCGGGGCACGACGGTGGACGATTGCCAGCGCCTGGCCTGGCAGGTGATGAAGCAAACGGAAGCGGCGCGGACGCGGGAGTTGGTGGAGCGGTTCGGGCGGTAGGGGGAAGTGAAGGCCACCCCGGTGCCGGTTTTCGAAGCGATGAACCGCTAAGGTCATCTACCACGCCGGCCACCGTCTATTCAGCATTGTCCACTTCCCTCAAACCCGGCGGCCCAAGTGGTCGCGCTCGCGTGCCCAGTATGGGACATACTTCGCATTGCGGTTGCTCTGGCCATCCTCGGCAGCGACGATCCGTCCGGCTCGCACCGCTTCTGATATAATCGCCGAAACAGCCTGGTAGTCCTTATCTGCAAGGTCGAAACGCTGGCGCAGTGTCGTATTGCTCATGTAGTCGCCCATGAGCCATCGGATCACGCAATGGAAGAAGCAGGCCCGGGACCGGTCTGCTTTGGACAAGCTGGAAAACGGCCTAGGCCCAAACAGAGTCACGCGCATGGAGTTTCCGGACGGGTTAAAGTCCGGCGCGGGGAGGTTGCTTCGCTCGATGGCGATGACGGCCTTATCGAGGCCGCCGCCCCGCAGCTCGCACAGGCCAAGGAGCCGCATGGTTGACGCCAGCTTCTCGTTGCGGGACCGCCGCTCGTCAATGATGCGGTCCACCTCGATCAATGAGTTTCCGGGATTGGTCACGTCTAGGCGGTCCGAGTACAACTCCACCATCGGGCTTGCGCCGGAGATGGTGAAGTCCTGGTGGATCAGCGCGTTCGCAATGACCTCTCGAACGGCGTCCTCGGGATGCACGGGCCTCATGTCGCGTATTCCATCCACATACACTTCGTCATGGGGCAGCTTGCCGATGGTGTGCCGGATCAGGCTGGCAAAAGCGACAGCATAGCCCTGCCTGCTCTCCCATTCATCCAGCGCCTTCGTTTTGTCTCGTCCGACATAGGCGATAATGCGAACGCCTTTTGATGCGACGGACGGGAAATCCGACAAGTTGTTGGCGAACAGCACCGCACCCAGGTTGGTAATGTCGTAGCAGCCCTCCATGTCATTCCTGATGAAGCCCTGTGTGCAAAGGCGGCGCATCACCTCGGCTTGATTGCGCGGTTGTTCTTCCCTGCAAAGTCGGTAGAAGCTGTCAACGTCCAGCAATTGCACAACGTTGCTGGGCGGCTGATGCGGCTTGGCCACGGCGTCCTCAAACCGGCGCCGTCCCGTTGCCAGCCACAGCGCCCGTTCCTGCTCTGGATATTCGGCTAGTTTTTTCGTGTTCTCGCCGATGCGGATGTACTCCGTTCCCGAGAACCTGACCGGCCGGTCATAGGCTGGCTCGATGCGGATGATCGCAAACGCCTTGCCTTCACTCTCGAAGTCCAAGAACTCCATATTGATGCGCGGCTCGACCATCCTGGACAGCCAGTTCTGGAAGTTGTCGTTGCCCCTTCGCAACTGGCTCAGGCGAACGTCGGTGCCCACCCTCTCATGGGTGCGGTCTCGGACACCAAACACCAGGAAGCCGTTCTCCTGATCATGCAGAATGACAGCGTTCGCGCATGCAGACACCCATTTGCCGATCATGTCAGGGTCTGTGTTGTTGACCTTGAACTCGATCCAGGCAGTCTCGGCCGGCATTGCGCACAACCGGGCCAGCAGTGCTGCCGGATCCAAGGTAGCCATCTTGGTCTCCTGTTCTATCCCCCATATATCAGGGTAGGACGGCGGGAAAAGCCGCCGCAGCGGCTGACGGCTGGATCGTCGTTTGATTACATGTACTTATAGGAACATAGGAAGCCAAGGGTTCTATACCCCATATATCGTAGCTGAAAGCCAGTTATCCCTACGGCATGGAGGCGGGCTCACCCTCCCTGGGACAGGCCCAACTTCATCGCGGTGCCTTGCGCGTCCGAGCAGGATCGATCCTCGGTCTCTTGGCCCATTGCCGCCGCCCTACGGCGTTCAAGGCTGGCGGCAACGGGTTGGTTCCTGACAGTTCAGGTACGTGAGGTGGTGTTCTCACCTCAGCGGACACCGAATTCTTATGCTTGCGCAGACCTCATTGGGACGCTCGTACCCAGGATGCACGCTGCTCTCACAGGTCCAGAGTGGTCTTCTCCCCTTGGCGCACCTATTGCTTCTCTGCCAGCGCCTTGATGTTGTCCAACCCAGCCCGGTAAAGCCCAGTGATCGCCTTCTGCGCCGTCGCATCGTCTGCGCCGCCCGCCGGCTTGAACGTCCCCTGCCAAGTGACCGCTGACCCGGTGCCGTCCGGCGCGACGTTGAGCGTGGACGAGTACTCCGACACCGGCAGCACCTTCGGATCCACCTTCGAGATGGTGTAGCTGTAGCCGGTCGGCGTGCTGGTCGTCAGCCGCTCCGTCACTGTCGGGCTGCCCGGCGCCTTCAGCGTGATCACCCGGACCGACCCGGCGTCGTTCCCCTTGTCCGCCGGGCTGCTCTCCACGCCCGGCAGCCAGGCGGCAATGTTGTCGAACCGCCCGATGAGGGCCATGACCTTGGCTGGCGGTGCCGACGTGGTGACGGTCTGGGTCACCTCGACGGCTCGCGCGGCCTGGGTGGACAGCAGCGTTGCAACAACGGCGGCAAGGATGGGCAGGCGGGACATGGCGTTTCCTCATGTTCTTTCTTAGCGACCGGGACCATAGGCTGCCCGGCAGCCGATGGGCAACATGGGCGCTGGTGGAATAGGACCGTTACGACAAAGCGCGTTCCCGTATGCCAGCGCGTTCAGGGCAGCAGGCAACCCGGCCCGGGTCGCCCCACAGCTCCTATTCCAGCCCGAAATGCGCCTCCGTCGGCGCGTGCCCCACACCGTTGATCGGCAGGATGTCTTGCGGACACGCCGAGAACGCGATCACCAGGTCCATCTCCGCCCGCAGCAGCACGTGCCCGCCCCGCACCGACACCGGCGCGTCGAACGACAGCGATCCGTCGGGATGCACAGGAATGTTCATGAACAAATTCAGCGGGCTGGGCGTCTCCGCGACGTCGCAGCCCAGCGACTGCAGCGCCGCATGCAGGTTGTCGGTGCAGTTGTCGTGGTATTCCGTGCAGCCCAGCCCCTCGTAGCGCCAGCGGTCGCACGCCGCCATCAGCATGTCGTGCACCCCGCCCGAGGTGTCTTCCATCACCGTCAGGATTGGCCGCCGCCGGTTCGTCAGCAGCGCGTCTCCCACCCGGGGGATCACCTTCAGGATGCCGGGGCGGGTGTGCTCCATGGACAGGTGCTCCGCCATGTCCGCGGCGCTGAACGCCCAGGTGTCCACGACTTGGTCGCCATGCGTGTTGACGACCCGTACCGTCTGCCCCCGGCGCACCCTGGCCACGGCGCCCCGGCGGGCAGGGATGGTGTTCAGCTCCTGATCCGGCATCGGCAACCTCCCTGTATGTGTCACGCGGCGCCCGGCACCCCGAACCCTGGCGCGTCAGCCGGGTCCAGTGCGCGGGCGACATAGGCGTCCATCTGCGGCTGCCACAGCGCCCACAGCTCAGTCAGCGCCGTCACCGGGTCCGCCTCGGTCCAGTCCACCCGCAGATCGGCCACCGGCCACGGCACGTCCCGCACCAGCAGCAGCCCGGCGGAATGCACCGGTCCCTCCTCTCCGCCCGCGTCCAGCCCGGCGCGCATCGCTGCCAGCAGCCGGTCCCCAAGTGCGGTCCCATCTACATCCGCGAACGCCTCCACCATCCGCCGCGGCACGGTGTCGTTGGCCAGCATATTGCCGGCCGCGACCGCGCCGGGCGCCTCCGCCGCGCCATGCTGGCCCAAGGTCCGCTCGCCAGAGAAAAAAGCCGTGCCTCCAGCGCGATCCACCACCGCAAGCTGGCGGTAGGCCATGTGTGCCGCGTCTGCGCGCAGCCGGCATAAGGCGTCCGGTGCCGCCAGGCCGGACGCCATCAGGTCCAGGCCCGCCGGCCCCAGCCTCGGGTCGGTGATGTTCTGGGTCGCCACAACCCCAACTCCCGCCCGTGCATGGGCGCAGCGAGCCGCGACCGCCGGGCTGGAAGACGACACGGCAATGCCGAACATCCCCGTCCCTGCACAGCGCGCAGAGATTGAGAACGTCACACCCCATCCTCATCCGGGATCACCGCCGTTGCGTCGATCTCCACCAGCCACTCCGCCCGCGCCAGCGCCACCACCACCAGCCCGGTGCAGACGGGATGCACGCCCTGGATATACTCGCCCATCACGCGATAAACCGGCTCCCGGTGCCGCACGTCGGTCAGGTAAACCACCAGCTTGACCAGGTGCCCCATCCCGCCCCCGGCCTCCTGCACCAGTTGGCGGATGTTCCGCATCACCCGGTGTGCCTGCTCCGCCGGGTCGCCGAGGCCGACGCTCTCCGCCGTGTCCAGGTCCTGCGGGCACTGGCCGCGCAGGAAGACGATCCGTCCCCGCGCCACCACCGCCTGCGCCAGGTCGTTGTCCAGCCGCTGCTCGGGATAGGTGTCGCGCGTGTTGAACGGACGGATGCGCTGGTGGGCCATTCCGCCGCTACTCGGCCGCCTGCCGGTATTCCGGCCCCTGGCTGAACCACTGCCGCACCGCGCTGTCCCCGGCGACGCCTGCCGCACCGCCCGGCACCTGTTCCGACAACCCTGCGGCATGCTTCACGAAGGCCAGCGGCCCGTCCCAGCCGAAATTGCGATACACCGCCGCCAGATGCGCGAACGGAGCGGATTGCGCGAACAGCTGGAACGTCAGCCGGTGCCCGGCGTAATCCGAGTTCAGCAGGTCCCGCGCGAACGCCAGCAGCTTCCGCCGGTCCTCCGCCACCCAGCCGTCATTGACGCTGTAGAACTTGTCCAGCCAAGGCTTTGTTTCCGGCGCGTCGAACGCCGCCTTGTCCGGCGTCACGCAGATCTGTCCGCCGCACAGCTCCCGCGCCAGGTGCATCATGTGATGCAGTTGCGAGCACGCCAGCACCCGCCCGGTGTAGAGCAGCGACTGGTTTGGCATCAGCAGCCCGCCCGGGCTAGGCTCCGCCAGCGCGATGGACGCGGTCAGGTGCGCGTTGATCCCCTCGCGATACACCGCCAGTTGCGACAGCTTTTCCTGCACTGCCTGCTGCTTGTCGAGGCCGGTCTGCCGCACGTTGAACAGCGCCGCGCCGATCATCATGTCGGTGAACTTCAGGGTGCGCTGCACGAAGGCGAATGCGGAATACCGGTGCAGCGTCGCCCGGATGAACGTCGCTGCCTTCGTATGGCGGTAGAACAGCACGTTCTCCCACGGCACCAGCACGTCGTCGAAGATCACCAGCGTGTCCACTTCGTCGAACCGGTTCGACAGCGGGTAATCCTCCGCGCTGGCCCGCCCCGCGAACCCGGTCCGGCAGATGAACTTCATGCCGGGCGAGCCGAGGTCGCAGATGAAGCCCACGGCATAGTCGGACAGCGCGCTGTCGCCCCAGTTGGCGATGGTCGGCTTCGTGAAGGCCTGGTTGGCGTAGGCCGCGGCGGTCTCGTACTTGGCACCGCGCACGACGATGCCGGCGTCGGTTTCCCGCACGACATGCAGCAGCATGTCCGGGTCTTGGTCCTGCGGCGCGCGGGACCGGTCGCCCTTTGGGTCGGTGTTGGCCGAGACATGGAACGGGTCGTGCACGAGCACGCTCTCGATATGCGCCTCGATGTTCCTGGCGAACTGCGGGTCCACCTCGTTCAGCACGTCGCGGCCGTCGAACAGCGACCACATCTCGCCCACCGTCTCGTCGCCGACGCGGGTGACGACGCCGCCGATCCGCTCCAGCACCGTGTCGGTGGCGCGGCGCTTGTCCCACCAGTCCCCCTGCACCCGCGGCAGCTTGTTGCCGACCGCGTTGCGCTGCCCGCCCTCGACGCACGACATGATGTCCCGCGTCGCCGGGTCGTGCGCCATGTCGTAGATGTCGGCGCGTATGTCCACGAGCGGCTTGAACATCGGGTGGGTGGTGACGTCCCTTACCCGTTCGCCGTTCACGTAAACCTCGCGTCCGTCACGGATGCTGTCGCGATACTGGGCGCCGGTGCGGATCATGGCAGGGTCCTTCGTGGGTGAGCGGGTCCGTGCAAGGCTGGTGCCAATCTGCGTCCGGCGGTGGGGGATGCCAAGCGGATGTTGAGAGCAAGGCGAAGCCGCCCTTCTATGTCAGGTGCGCTCGGCCGACGCTTACGCCCGCGGCAGGCGCACGACGAAGCGGGCGCCCAGCACCTGTCCAGCGTCGTCACGGCGGTTCTCAGCGGCGATGCTGCCCTTTAGTCCTTCCACGATTTGCCGGCTGATGGACAGGCCCAGGCCGGAATGCTGGCCGAACTCCTCCCCAGCCGGGCGTTCGGAATAGAAGCGGTCGAACACGTGCTCAAGCTTGGCGGCTGGGATGCCCGGCCCCTCGTCCTCCACCGCAATCTCCACCATCGCTCCAGCTTCCCGTGCGCGCAGCAGGATGCGGCCATCGCGTGGCGAGAAGCTGCGGGCGTTGCCGATCAGGTTCCGGAGGACCTGCACCAGCCGGCGTTCCACGGCCTGCACCAGCAGCGGTGCGCCGGGCACGTCCAGCACCAGCACCGGGTCGCCGTCCCCGCGCGTCGCGTCATGGATCTCGGTCAGGACGCGGAGGATTTGGACGACGTCCAGCGGCTCCGTCGCGGCGCGGGACAGCTCGGCGTCAACGCGGCTGGCATCGCTGATGTCGCTGATGAGGCGGTCCAGCCGCACCACGTCGTCCGAGATGATGGCGAGCAACTGCGCCCGGCGGCCCGGGTCCTCGATGCGCGGCAGGGTCTCGATGGCGCTGCGTATGCTGCTGAGGGGGTTCTTGATCTCGTGCGCCACGTCGGCGGCGAAGCGTTCGGTGGCGTCCATGCGCGCCCACAGCGCCGCGGCGCTCTCGGCGAAGGCGTGGGCCAGCTCCCCCACCTCGTCATTCCGGCGCAGCAGCGTCGGCGGCACGGTGCTGGCCCGGCCGCGGCCCTCACGCATCTGATGCGCGGCGCCGGCCAGGCGGAGGATCGGGCGGGCGATGGTCAGCGACAAGTACCAGGATAGCGCGACCGTCAGCACCAGCGCTAGGGCGAACAGCCCAAGGATGCTCATGCGGACCGTGAGCAGGCTTTCGTCCACCTCGCGGGCTTCGCGGGTCAGCAGCACGATGCCGACGGTGTGGCGGTTCCGCAGCACCGGCTCCGCCACCGTGACCAGCAGGCGGTCATCGGTGGTACGGCGGATATAGGGGGGCATCTCGCGCCCGGTGCTGGAGCTGGTCATGCGCAGCTCCTCCTTCACGTCGGGCTGCCAGTCTATGCCGGCTGCCGGGCTGATTTCGACGAAGGGACCCTGGGTCTTGTGCGGCAGCAGGGACATCAGCTTGTCGTAAACCGTGCCGACCGTGTCCATCACCGGGCTGCGTATGACGGCGGGGGGCAGCGGCTCCGTGACGACGGCGCCGCCGGCGCCGTCCCGGACGCGGCTGTCGGCGATCAGGCGGCCATCGGGGGCGAACAGGCGGGCCTGGGCGTTGGGCGTCGGCTCCGTCAGGCGGCGCAGCAAGGGGCGGGCCTGGTCCGGCTGCAGCACGGGGTTGTCCGGGTCCGGCTCGCGCACGGCGCTTTCACCCAGGGCGCCGGCGTAGATGCGCGCCTGCTCCCGCAACGCCTGCACGTCGGCCTCCAGCAGGCCCGCCTGATACTGGTCCAGGTAGAGCAATGCCGCCACCAGCAGCGCCAGCGGCAGCGCATTCACAAGCAGGATGCGCTGCAGCAGCGGCGACACCCAGCGCCGCCGGACGCGGCGGGTTGCGGGCCGCGCCAGGGCCGCGGGAAGGACGCCGCTGTCGGGCACTACTGCTCCTTATACTTGTAGCCGATGCCGTACAGCGTCTCGATCTGGTCGAAGCTGTCGTCCATGGCGCGGAACTTCTTGCGGACCCGCTTGATGTGGCTGTCTATCGTGCGGTCGTCCACGTAGATGTTCTCGCCGTAGGCGGCGTCTATGAGCTGGTCGCGGGACTTCACCATGCCGGGCCGGGCGGCGAGCGCCTTGACCAGCAGGAACTCGGTCACTGTGAGCTGGATGTCCTTCTCGCGCCAGGCGCACTGGTGCTTGGTCTCATCGAGTACCAGGTCGCCGCGGACCATGACGCCGCCGGGCGCTGCCCCTGCGCCCTCGGCGCGGGAAGCCTCCTTGCGGCGCAGCAGGGCGCGTATGCGCTCGATCAGCAGGCGCTGGCTGAACGGCTTGGTGATGTAGTCGTCGGCGCCCAGGCGCAGGCCCATCAGCTCGTCCACCTCCTCGTCCTTGGAGGTCAGGAAGATCACCGGCAACTGGCTGCGGGCGCGCAGGCGCTGCAGCAGCTCCATCCCGTCCATGCGCGGCATCTTGATGTCCAGCACCGCCAGGTCCACCGGCTTGGCGATCAGGCCTTGCAGCGCGCTCTCGCCGTCGGTGTAGGTGCGGACCGTGAAGCCTTCCGCCTCCAGCGTCATCTGCACGGAGGTCAGGATGTTCCGGTCGTCGTCAACCAAGGCGATGGTGTGCTTCATGGAGATGGCCTTGTGCTCACCCGGCAGCCCTGGCCGACCGGGATCGGAATGCTATGTGCACAGTGATTATGGCGGAATGCAGGAGGATCACCAATGAGCGACGCCCGCACCGGCGACAACCCAACCGCGACGCCCGTCCAGGACGCCCGCGCCTTGCTCCGCGCCGCCCGCGCCGGGACGCTGGCGACCAGCGCCGCCGGCCAGCCCTTCGCGTCGCTGATTACGCCGGTCACGGCGCCGGACGGGTCGGTGCTGATGCTGCTGTCCGGCTTGTCCGAGCACACGCGGCACCTGCGGGACGAGCCGCGTTGCGCCGTCATGGTCGCGGGTCCGTCGGCCGGGCTGAACCCACAGACCGCGCCGCGCCTGACGGTCACCGGCCTGGCGGCGCACGAGCCTGACCCGGCGATGAAGGCGCGCTGGGTCGCGCTGCATCCGTATGCCGCGTTCTATGCCGGGTTCGCCGATTTTCAGATCTACCGGCTGCGGCCCGTGGCGGGGCAGTTCATCGGCGGCTTCGCCAGCGCGACCCGGCTGCGGCAGGCGGACCTGCAATGGGACCCCGACGCCGTTGCCGCCGTTGCCGCGGCGGAGGCGGACGTGATCGGCCATTGCAACGCGGACCACCAAGACGCGCTGGATGCCATAGCAGGGGGCGCCGGGGCTGACGGCCCGGGCTGGCTGATGGCCGCCTGCGACGTGGATGGGTGCGACCTGGTGCGGGATGAGAGCACGCTGCGCATTGCTTGGTCGGGTGCCGTACAGGACGCTGGCGGGATTCGGACTCAACTCGTGCGTCTCGCACATGCAGCACGGAAAAGGGTGGCGGCTGGCCTGGACGGGGGGCATCGCCTCGCATAGGAAGACTCAGGCCTATTCAATCCGATCCCGCACCGAGGCGGGACCGCCCGGGGAGCACGTCAGTGAACTATCAGCCCAATCCCACCCAGGCACATGCCACGGCGGACCAGTCCAGCACATCCGATCCCCTGGCCGGGAGCGGCGTGCTGGCGACGGGTCCAGTCCACGCCAACCTGACCGCGGCGGAGCTTGTGACCCATGCCCTGCGCCGGGGCGAGGGCCGCCTGTCGGCCGAGGGGGCGCTGATCGTCAAAACCGGCGTCCACACCGGGCGGTCGGTGCAGGACAAGTTCTCGGTGGACGACCCGAGCATCACCGACGACGTCTGGTGGCGGCCCGGCAACCGCAAGCTGGACCCGGCGCACTTCCAGGTGCTGAAGGGCCGGGTCCAGGCCTACCTGCAAGGGCGCGAGCTGTTCACCCAGGACCTTTATGCCGGCGCCGACCCGCAGTATCGCATCCGGGTCCGCCTGGTCAGCAGCGAGGCGTGGCAGACGCTGTTCGCCCGCAACATGTTCATCCGCCCGAAGCCGGAGGAGCTTGCATCCTTCGAGCCGGACTACGTCATCCTGCACGCCCCGCAGTTCCAGGCCGACCCGGCGGTTGACGGCGTGCGCAGCGGCACCGCCATCGCCGCCTCGTTCACCGAGCGCATGATCGTCGTCGCCGGCAGCGAGTATGGCGGCGAGATCAAGAAGAGCATCTTCGGCGTGATGAACTGGCTTCTGCCGGCGGAGGGCGTGCTGCCGATGCACTGCTCCGCCAACGTCGGGCGCACGAACGACGGCAGCCCCGGCGACGTCGCCCTGTTCTTCGGCCTGTCCGGCACCGGCAAGACCACGCTGTCCAGCGACCCCAACCGGCCGCTGATCGGCGATGACGAGCATGGCTGGGGGCCGAACGGAGTCTTTAACTTCGAGGGCGGCTGCTACGCCAAGGTCATCCACCTGAGCAAGGAAGCCGAGCCGGAGATCTATGCCGCCACCCACCGGTTCGGCACCGTGCTGGAGAACGTGGTGGCGGACGCGCAGGGCGTGCTGGACCTGACGGACGGGTCGCTGACCGAGAACACCCGGTCCTGCTACCCCATCGAGTTCATACCCAACTGCGACCTGTCGGGCCGGGCCGGACAGCCGGGCAACGTGGTGATGCTGACGGCGGACGCGTTCGGCGTGCTGCCGCCGATCTCCAAGCTCAGCCCGGCGCAGGCGATGTATCATTTCATGTCCGGCTACACCGCCAAGGTTGCAGGCACCGAGAAGGGCATGGGGCGCGAGCCGCAGGCGACGTTCTCGACCTGCTTCGGCGCGCCGTTCATCCCGCGGCACCCCGAGGTTTACGGGCGGATGCTGTCGGACCTGATCGCCAAGCACGGCGCCGATTGCTGGCTGGTCAACACCGGCTGGACCGGTGGCGCCTATGGTGTCGGCAGCCGCATGAGCATCAAGCACACCCGCGCGCTGCTGGCCGCCGTGCTGGACGGAAGCTTGCAAGGCGCGCGCTACGTGCAGGACCCACATTTCGGGCTGATGATGCCGCAGGACGTGCCGGGCATCCCGAACGAGGTGCTGGACCCGCGGCAGGCCTGGGCGGACAAGGCCGCCTATGACGAGGCCGCGCGCAAGCTGGTGGGCTTGTTCGAGGCGAATTTCGCGACGTTCCAGGGCAAGGTGGGCGACGACGTGAAGGCGGTGGCGATCCGCGCGGCGGCGTAGGTCGCTGGCGGGCGCCCGGCGGCTTGGTGTCGGCAGGCCGGGACCGCGTGAGCGGCGTCCGCCCTGCCGCGGCACCGTCGTCGCAGGGTTGCGGGCCGTCGCCGCGGCCTGCCCTGCGGGTTGAGGGGGCGCACAATGCAGTACGAGGACATTGAGTTTTCGATCACGGATGGTGCTGCGCGCATCGCCATCAACCGGCCCAAGGTGATGAACGCCTTCCGCGCCCGCACCTGTGAGGAGCTGATCCACGCCTTCAACGCCGCGGGCTGGGACAAGGCGGTGGGCGTCATCGTGCTGACCGGCACCGGCGACCGCGCCTTCTGCACCGGCGGCGACCAGTCGGCGCATGATGGCAACTACGACGGGCGCGGCATGATTGGCCTGCCGGTCGAGGAGCTGCAATTCGTGATCCGCGAGGTGCCGAAGCCGGTGATCGCCCGGGTGCAGGGCTACGCTATCGGCGGCGGCAACGTGCTGGCGACTCTGTGCGACCTGACCATCGCCTCGGATAAGGCGGTGTTCGGCCAGGTCGGCCCCAAGGTCGGCTCGGTGGACCCCGGGTTCGGCACCGCCTACCTGGCGCGCCTCGTCGGCGAGAAGAAGGCTCGGGAGATCTGGTATTTGTGCCGGCGCTACTCCGCGGCGGAGGCGCTGGCGATGGGCCTGGTGAATGCCGTGGTGCCGCATGACGAGCTGGACGCGGAGGTCGCGCGCTGGTGCGCCGAGAGCATGGCGCGCAGCCCGACCGCCATCGCCATTGCCAAGCGGTCGTTCAACGCCGACAGCGACAACATCCGCGGCATCGGCGGCATGGGGATGCAGGCGTTGTCCATGTACTATGCCACCGAGGAAAGCCAGGAAGGCGTGCGCGCCTTCAACGAGAAGCGCGCGCCCGATTTCCGGAAATACCAGAAATAGGCGCCGCCCTGACCACCTCCATGACGGAGGACCAGCGCTCGATCCAGGGGATGGCGCAGCGCTTCCCGCGTGAGCGCCTGGCTTCATGGCGCGGGAGTGGGACGGGCAGGCTCACAGTGGGGTGATGCGGGAGATAGGTGCGCTTGGCCTGACCGGCGCCGGCCTGCACCCCTCGCGGGCCGAAGGAAGCAGGCGCCTTGCAGCCTGGCGGACTCCGTTCCGTCATGCCGTGCCTGCAGCGTCAGCGACAGGAACCCATGCGCGCTGCAACGACGCGGCGCGACCTTCTTTCTTCTGCGGCGTTAGGCCCCCCAAGCCAGCGCAGGAGCAACCGTGCCCGATACCCAGGCCGCCACCCAGGCAAACCAGGACGACCAGGCGCCGCACGAACGCAAGGCCGGCGCCGCGCTGCTGCTGGGCGCGCTGGGCATCGTGTATGGCGACATCGGCACCAGTCCGATCTACACCCTGCGCGAAAGCTTCAAGGCCGCCGGCATCGGCGAGATGACCGACCCGGCCGCGGCGCAGGCAGCGGCGCTGGGCGTGCTGTCCATGGTTATCTGGACCGTGCTCATCATCGTCACCTTCAAGTATGTCGTCCTGGTCATGCGCGCCGACAACGACGGGGAGGGCGGGATCATCGCCCTGATCTCCCAAGCGCTGCGCGGCATGACGGAGGGGCGGGTGCACACCGGGCTGCTGCTGCTGGGCGTGTTCGGGGCGTCGCTGTTCTATGGCGATGGGATCATCACGCCGGCCATCTCCGTGCTCAGCGCCATCGAGGGGCTGGACGTGGCCACCACCTTCTTCCACCCCTACATCGTGCCGATCACGCTGGTGATCCTGGTGATGCTGTTTGCGGTGCAAAGCCGTGGGAGCGACTTCATCGGCCGGTTCTTCGGGCCAGTGATGGTGACGTGGTTCCTGGTGCTGGGCCTGGCCGGGCTGTGGGCGGTCGTGCACCGGCCCGGCGTGCTGCTGGCGGTGGACCCGCGCCACGCCATCGGCTTCGGGCTGCACGCGCCGGGGTGGGCCTTCATCACGCTGGGGTCGGTGTTCCTGGCGGTGACCGGGGCAGAGGCGCTGTATGCCGACATGGGCCACTTCAGCCGCGGCAGCATCCGGGTGGACTGGTTCGCGCTGGTGCTGCCGGCGCTGGTGCTGAACTATGCCGGGCAGGCGGCGCTGGTGATGGGCGACCCGACGGCACTGGACAACCCGTTCTTCAAGCTGGTGCCGGGCTGGGGGCTGTATCCCCTGGTGATCCTGTCGGCGGCGGCGACGGTGATCGCATCGCAGGCTGTGATCTCCGGCGCGTTCTCGCTGACACAGCAGGCGATGCAGTTGGGGCTGCTGCCGCGGCTGGACCTGCGGCAGACCTCCGAGGAGTCGGCCGGGCAGGTGTATGTGCCGCAGGTCAACTGGCTGCTGATGATCGCCGTGGTGGGGCTGGTGCTGTCGTTCCGGTCGTCGGATGCGCTGGCGGCGGCGTATGGGATTGCGGTAACGGGGACGATGCTGGTGACGACGGTGCTGCTGGCGGTGGTGATGCGGCGGGTATGGCACTGGAACCTGGTGCTGGTTGGCGTGACCGCTGGCTTCCTGATGTTGGTTGACCTCACGTTCTTCATCGCCAACGCGCTCAAGATACCCCAGGGCGGCTGGCTGCCGCTGGTGGTGGCGGCGGCGATCTACACCCTGATGACGACCTGGCGCATGGGCCGCAAGCTGGTGCTGGACCGCACCGGCGACGACAACGTGGACCTGGTGCCGTACCTGCAGCGGGCCACCGAAAGCGGCCTGGCGCGGGTGCCGGGCACGGCGATCTACCTGACGTCACGCCGTGACCAGGTGCCCTCCGCCCTGGCCGAGAACCTGAAGCACAACCATGTCCTGCACGAGCATGTCGTCATCCTGACGGTCGTCAGTGCCCGCAGGCCGCGCGTGGACGAGGATCGCCGGGTGCTGCGGGACGAGATTTGCCCGGGGGCGTCACGTATCCAGTTGACCTTCGGCTACGCCGAGCAGCCCGACCTGCCGGCGACGCTGCGGACGCATAGGGACACGCTGGGCGTTGATCCCGACACCGCGTCGTTCTTCACCGGGCGTGAGCTGCCGATACCGGCGTTCGAGCCGGCGATCCCGTTGTGGCGTGAGCGGCTGTTCTCCGCGATGACCAGCAATGCCGTCAGTGCCGCGCGCTACTTCCTGATCCCGTCCGAGCGCGTGATCGAGCTGGGCACCCAAGTCGAGCTTTGAACAGGACCTCCTGCATGAACCAGCCCTTCGTTCCGCCCGACCATTTCGACCGGCTGTATGCCTCGAACCCCGATCCGTGGAGCTTCGCTACCAGCGGGTATGAGCGGGACAAGTATGCCGCCACCCTGGCCGCGTTGCCGCACTCGCGGTTTGCCCGGTGCTTCGAGGTCGGATGCAGCATCGGCGTGCTGACGCGCGACCTGGCGGCTCGATGCGATGAGATTCTGGGCGTGGACGTGGCGGATGCAGCGCTGGACCAGGCGCGGGAGCGGTGCGCCGGGCTGCCCGGGGTCACGTTCGCCAACATGGTGCTACCGGGGGCGTGGCCGGACGGCCGGTTCGACCTCGTGATCTTCTCGGAGGTGCTTTACTACCTCGGCATCCCCGGGTTGCAGCAGGCGGCGCAGCAGACTGTGGATTGCTTAGTGCCAGGCGGCGCCGTGGTGCTGGTGAATTGGCGCGGGCCGACGGATGGGGCTTGCACGGGGGAGGAGGCGGCGGACCTATTCACTGCTGCTGCCGCGCCGGCGTTGCGGACGACGCACCTGTCCCGGGCGGAGAAGTACCGGCTGGATGTGCTGCAGGCGGCCTAATGCCAGAGTGGGCTCTGTAGGGCGGATAAGCAAAGCGCCATCCGCCACTGGCCATGCGGCGCACTCGGAGGCGGATGGCGCTGCGCTTATCCGCCCTACATGCCGCACACGTTGAGTACTGGAGGCTACGGCGCTAGCCGGTAGAGCGTCAGCAGCACCCTCCGTCCCCGGGAGTAGTTGAAGCCGGGCACCGTCCCGACCTCTTGCAGTCGAATGCCGGCCCGCTCCGCCCCAGCCAGCACAGCCACTTGATCGCGGTCGCCGACCAGGAGGGTGCGGATCCGGCCCGATGCCAGTGCCGCCGGGGCATCGGCGGCAAGCAGCCATTGCGTATCGGTGCCGGCGAGGAACATCAGGCTGGGTTCGGAGAAGCCAACCGCGCCCAGCCCGCCGTGTTCCGGCAAGGCCGCAACGGCGCGCGGTGCAATCCAGAGCGGGGTCAGGCGCGGCAGTTCGAAACCCAGTATCGCCGCGTATAGCACGACGCTCGCCGCTAGGGCCGTGACGGCTCCCTCTCCCTGCGGGAGAGGGTTGGGGTGAGGGGGTCTTATGGGACGGTCCTCGCCCAAAAACGGCCCTGGTTCAGCCGAACTGGCAGTTCCCTGTTCCGCAGCCGAGACCCCCTCACCCCAACCCTCTCCCGCAGGGAGAGGGAGCAGCATGGTCCGTGCGGCCAGCCACCCGGTCAGCCCAGCCGCTGCGGCTGCAGGCAAGCCTAGCCAGACCTGCATCCCCAGCGTTACCGGCCCCCCCAACGCACCCATCGCCAGCACCGCGGCTCCCAGGCACGGCAGCGCCACCGCCAGCAGCCGCCCCCACCGCGGCAGCACTGCCCGTCCCGGCTCCAGCGCCCACCAGGCCGCAAGCAGGCACAGCGCGGGATACAGCGGCAGCGTGTAATGCGGCAGCTTCGTCGGCACTGCCTCGAACACGATCCAAGACGGCGCCACCCAAGCCGCCAGGAACCGTGCCGGCGCCGTCCGCCGTCCCCGCCATCCCGCCAGCACGGCGCCGGGCAGCAGGCCGGACAGCGGAAACAGCAGCACCGGCAGCAGCAGCAGGTGCAGCCCCGGCGGACCCCAATGCGAGTCGTCGCCCGAGGCCAGCTTCCGCCCGAGATCCCCACCCACCGCGTCGGCGAAGAACTGCCCGCCTGTGGCCACCCCGATGGCCACGAACCACGGCAGCACCACAGCCAGCATCAGCGGCACGCCCCACCCCGGACGCAGTGCCCGCAGCCACGCCGCCCGCCGGTCCGCAACGACGAGCGCCAGCACCGTCAGCCCGGCCACCATCGGCGTGACCGGCCCCTTCAGCAGCACCCCGGCGCCGAGCGCCAGCCAGAACAGGGCTGCGGCGCCTGGCCGCACTCCACCCGGGTCCAGGTAGGCCCGCGCCAGCACCGCCATCGCCACCGTCGTCGCTCCCAGCAGCGCGGCGTCGGTCTTGGCGATGTGGACCTCCACCACCAGGATCACGCTGGCCGCCAGCATGCCGGCCGCCAGCAGCGCCGCCCGTTGCCCGACCAAGTGCTGGCCCGCCCAGAATGTCGCGAGGACAGCACACAGCCCGCCCAGGGCGGACGGGATGCGGTAGGGCCAGACCGGGTTCTCCGTCGCCAACCCCAGTCCTCGCGCTGCCGCGGCGAACGGCACCTGCAGCCAATAGATGCCGATGGGCTTGCGGTTGCGCGCTTCCGCCCCGTTCTGGATACGGACGTAGTCGCCAGTCTCGATCATCTGCTTGCTGGCCTGCACGAAGCGGCTTTCGTCCCGGTCGCCGGGCGGGAGGGTGAAGAACCCCGGCGTCCACAGCAGCAGGCAGAACAGGGTCAGCAGCAGCCGCGGGCGGCGCGTATCCAGCAGGTGGCGCATGGACCGGCCCTAGCATGGCGCCCCGATCCGCGCCATGAACCCGGCCCATGACCGTCAAGCCCGATGTGCGCGCCAATGCGCCCTCCCATTCTCCCATGAAGGACCCGACGCGGGAGATCGCCTTCGACCTGCTGTCCGCCGTGCTGGACCGCCGCCGCCCGTTGGAGGAGGCGCTGGACGCCGCCCATCCCGCCGATCCCCGCGACCGCGCTGCCGCGCACCGCCTGGCTGCCGCCGTGCTGCGCCGGATGGGGTCGCTGGATGCGGTGCTGGAGCCGTGGCTGCAACGCGCGCCGCCGGATGGAGTGCGGCACATCCTGCGTCTGGGCGCGGCCGGGCTGCTGCTGCTGGACACGCCGGCGCATGCCGCCGTTGCAACCGCCGTCGCCCTGGCACGCGCCCGGCGGTTGACGCCCTTCGCCGGGCTGGTCAACGCCGTCCTTCGCAAGGTCGCCGCGGCTGGCCCGGCGGCACTGGACGGGCTGGACGCTCCGCGGCTGGATACGCCGGCCTGGCTGTGGACAAGCTGGGGTAAGAACGCGCGCGCCATCGCCGAGGCGCATACGAAAGAGGCGCCGCTGGATCTGTCCCTGCGTCCAGGTGCCGCGGTGCCGGACGGCGCAACGATCCTGCCGACCGGAACGGCACGCCTGCCGGCCGGCACGCGGGTGCAGGACCTGCCGGGCTTTGCCGAGGGCGTATTCTGGGTGCAGGACGCCGCCGCCGCCCTGCCGGCCCGGCTGCTGCGGGTGCAGCCCGGCGAGCGCGTCGCCGACCTGTGCGCCGCCCCTGGCGGCAAGACGGCGCAGCTTGCGGCCGCCGGGGCCACGGTCACTGCCATCGAGCGCGACGCCGGCCGCCTTCGCCGCCTGCATGAGAACCTGGCCCGGCTGGCCCTGCCGGTGGAGGTCGTGCAGGCCGACGCCCTGGCCTGGACGCCCCCCGTCCTCCTGGACGCCGTGCTGTTGGACGCCCCGTGCAGCGCCACCGGCACCATACGCAGGCATCCCGACGTGATGCGCCTGAAACGCCCGCGCGATGTGGCTGACCTCGCTGCCGGGCAGGATCGCCTGCTTGCGGCCGCGATGCGGATGCTGCGGCCCGGTGGCCGGCTGGTTTATGCCGTGTGCTCCCTCCAGCCCGAGGAAGGGATGGCCCGCGCCGCCGCCGCGCCGCCTGGGCTGCGTCCGGACCCGGTGCGTCCGGAGGAGCTGCCGGACCTCCTCGGGGCGCTGACGCCGGAAGGTTGGGTCCGCACCCATCCCGGATTATGGCTGGACCGCGGGGGGATGGACGGGTTCTTCATCGCACGGTTCGTGCGTGCCGAGGGCTGATCCTGCAGGCCTCTACCTGCGCCGGCCTGGGGACGCTCCAACCTACACCTTCAAGCTCGGGGCATGGCGGGAATGCAACCAGATCCCGTCGGTGCCGTTTGTGACAGCGCTGCCGATCTGAAATCCCGGTACGCCGGAAGGTCAACGCGGCGCCATATTACCGAGCGCCCCTAACAGTGCGGCGGCGCCGTCCTTGAGTGGAGCAAAGCCCAAGATGAACCGCAGAACGGCGTTGCTGGCGTGCCTGGCCCCGCTGGGACTGAACTTAGGCCTAATTTCACTGCAGCCTGCGCAAGCCGCTGTTCTGGGGGGCGTGACCTTCCCTGACACCTATCCTGCGGGTGGGCAGACACTGGTGCTGAACGGCCTGGGCCTTCGCACGCTGACGGTTTTCAACGTCAAAGTCTATGTTGCGGGGCTGTATCTGCCGCAGAAGAGCGGCGACGCCCAGGCCATCATGGCATCGCCGGGGGCGAAGGTCATCCTGATGCAGTTCCTGCACACGGCGTCCAAGTCCCAGATCGAGAAGCAGTATCGCGAAGGGGAGTCCAGGAACTGCGGCCACGGTGAATGCGCGCCGTCGGACAAGAACGACTTCGAGCGGCTGATCGCAGCCACGCCGGCTGCGGCGGTCGGGGACACGCTGACCTATGTTTTCTCGGCGCGCGGCGTGCGGGCGCTGTTCAACAACCGGGCGATCGGCGACTTCGCAAATCCGGATCTTGGGCTGCGCCTGCTGGCGGGGTTCATCGGCAATGCGCCACCGTCTGAGGACCTAAAGCGGCATCTGCTGGGACAACAGGGGTAATTTTGCCGTAACTGGGCGGAAGTTTCTGGGACTGATTTCGACGCGCTGAGAATGCTGTGGGGCCTTGTACGGCCACACTGTTCCGTGCGGCATTGCGGAACCGGTTCCGTCCTGGTTCCAGTCGCCGCACTGGTAGCAGGGACGACGCTGTAAGGGATTGCTGTGCTGAAAGCTGCTTGAGATTTCAGGTCCCGAGGGCTTGATGCCTATTATCTGGCCATGCAGACCTCACTGGGCTAGCTCGGTTGACTCAGCCCAGCTTCAGCCGCCGTTGCTGCCACGGCTGTCTCCATATTAAAGCATTCGGCGGTCAAGCTGGCCTTTGCATAAGCGGCAACCCCCCCTAGAACCCTCGCCATGACCAGCCCAGCCCCTGCCCGGGACACCGCGTGGCCCCCGCCGGGCACCACCATTGCACCTAGCCTCCTAGCCGCCGACTTCGCCCGCCTGGGCGAGGAAGCCGCGGACGCCGCCGCTGCCGGGGCAGGGTGGCTGCACCTGGACATCATGGACGGGCACTTCGTACCCAACCTTTCGTTTGGCCCGGCGGTGCTCAAGGCGCTGCGCGCCGGGTCCGGCCTGCCATTCGACGTCCACCTGATGATCGCGCCGGCCGATCCCTACATCCCCGCGTTCGCCGAGGCCGGGGCGGACCATATCATCGTCCATGCCGAGGCCGGGCCGCATCTGCACCGCTCGTTGCAGCTCATCCGCTCGCTCGGCAAGCGCGCCGGGGTGGCGCTGAATCCGGGCACACCGGCGGAGGCCGCTGCGCCAGTGATGGAGTTGGCCGACCTAATCCTGGTGATGACGGTCAATCCGGGCTTCGGCGGACAGGCGTTCCTGCACGACCAACTGCCCAAGATCGCGCAGGTGCGGGACATGATCGGCAGGCGGCCCATTGCGTTGGAAGTGGATGGCGGCATCACGCCGGATACCGCGCCGCTGGCGGTGCAGGCAGGCGCCGGGGTGCTGGTGGCGGGGACCGCTGTGTTCGCGGCACCTGACCGTGCCGCGGCGATTTCGGCCATGAAGGGGCACGCCTGATGAACCCTAGCCGATGGGCGCGCGACGCCCGGCGCGCCATGTCCCGCATGCCCAGCATCCGCATGGGCCGTATCCCCGATGCCCCTGCCCTGGCGGTGCGGGATCCGTGGCCCGGCAGCCCCACCCGCGGTGCCAGCCTGCTGCGGGACGAGATGGAGTTGGCCGGCGCCACACGCACCCTGGCACCCGGCGGCTGGGCCGACACGTCCGGGCATGAGCTGCTGCGCGCCCATGCCCATAGCTTCACCTGGCTGCGCGACCTGCGCGCCCTGGGCACCGAAGCCGCCCGCGCCCGTGCCCGGCTGCTGGTGGGTGATTGGATGGCGACGGGGGGGCTGGAACGGCTGGCGCTCCGTCCGGACGTCACTGGCGCGCGGATCGCGGCGTGGCTGGGCCACTACGACTTTTTTGCCTCCACAGCCGATGATGCCTTCCGCAGCAAGCTGATGGGGCGGCTGGTCGCCGACGCCCGGACGCTGGCCGCATCCCTGCCGGCGGAGGAGATGGACGCCCGGGCGTTGACTGCGCTCAAGGGCCTGGTCGCGGCGGCAGTGGCGCTGCCGGACCATGCGGCGTTCCTGACCCGCGTTCAGCGTTACCTGCCGCAGGAGATCGCGCGCCAGGTGCTGCCGGACGGCTGCCATGCCGAGCGCAGCCCGGCGGCGCAGCTCGCGGCGCTGCAGGACCTGACCGAGATACGCGCGCTGATGCAGTCGTCGCAAATCCAGCCGCCGGCGGCGCTGTCGTCGGCCATCGAGCGGATGGGCCCGGCGCTGCGCGCGATGCGTCATGGCGATGGCGGGCTGGCTTTGTTCAACGGAGCCAAGGAGGAGCAGGGGGCGCTGGTGGAGTTGGTGCTGACCCAGGCCGGGCGCGGCGGACGCGCGCCGGCCGGGCTGACGGAGGGCGGGTTCCACCGTCTGCAGGCCGGGCGCAGCGTGCTGGTGGTGGATTGCGGCGCGCCGCCGCCGCCGGGTCTGGACCGGACGGCCCATGCCGGGACACTGTCCATGGAGCTGTCGGTCGGCAAGGAGCGGCTGATCGTCAACTGCGGCGCGGCACCCGCCGGCGGCCCGGCCTGGCGCGACGCCGCCCGCGCCAGCGCCGCGCATTCCACCCTGGTGATCGCCGACACCAACTCGTCCGAGCTGAAGCCCGATGGGCTGGGCCGTCATCCCAGCCAGGTGGACGTGCAGCGGCAGGAGGCCAACGGTGCGCACTGGCTGGAGGCGACCCATGATGGCTACAAGGCGCCGTTCAACGCGCTGCACCGCCGGCGCCTGTATATGGCTGAAAGCGGCGATGACGTGCGCGGGGAGGATGCGGTGGAGGGTCCGGAGCCGCAGGCCTATGCCGTGCGCTTCCACCTGCACCCGGGCGTCGCCGCAACGCCGCAGGGCGATGGTGAGAGCGTCATGCTGCGCCTGCCCAGCGGCGGCACCTGGCGCTTCCGGGCGGAGGGGGCGCAGGTGTCGCTGGAGGAGAGCATCTACCTCGGCAGCGCCGAGCCGCAGCCGAGTCAGCAGGTCGTCCTGACCGGACAGGCGGACGGGACGCAGCAGGCGAAGTGGGCGATCACCAAGGTCGGGTAGGATGGGACTGACCATCCCCCGTTATTGTGGACACGGGTTACGGCCTACGCGGCCGCGGCGAGTTCTTCTTTGTTGACGGGCGTGGTGTAGCCGATGCTCGAATGGAGGCGCTGGCGGTTGTGCCAGCCCTTGATGGACCTGAAAAGGGTCATGCGCGCCGCCTGCCTGGTGTCGAACGGCCCGTCGCCATCCAGTTCCATCTTGAGGCTGCCGAAGAAGCTCTCCATCGGCGCGTTGTCCCAGCAGTTGCCCTTGCGGCTCATCGAGCACCGCATCCCGTGCTCGTCCAGTATGCGGCGGTAAGCGTGCGCAGCATATTGCCCGGGTTCAAACGGTCCGAGTGGTGCAGCAGCCCCGGGCCAGGTTGGCGGTTGGTGATGGCCATGTTCAGTGCGGCCAGGGTCAGCTCCTGCGGCATGGTCTCGCTCATCGCCCAGCCGACGACCTTGCGCGAGAACAGGTCCAAGATCGCCGCCAGGTAGAGCCATTCCTCGGTTCTCCCGCACTTCCCGTGCTGTCGTTTCGGGTTCATGCGGCGTACAGGACGCGGGCGCGGAGGAGTTTGAAGCCGGCGCGGCCATACATAGCCCGCTTGATGGTCTTGATGCGGTTGATCTG
>JAABUK010002220.1_pt1 | contig 35344 bp, 31 predicted proteins | sample 5559141 | NCBI WGS metagenome assembly JAABUK01 (sample SAMN10711869, study PRJNA513367) | rock metagenome | isolation source: Antarctica rocks | place: Antarctica: Victoria Land, Pudding Butte nord | collected 2016-01-03
TTGAAGAAATTGTCGGTTACTGGGACAAACTGCTCGGCGCGGTGGAAGTTCGCACGCCGGATGCAGCGATGGACGTGATGCTCAATCGCTGGCTGCTTTATCAAGCGCTCGCGTGTCGCGTGTGGTCGCGCTCAGCGTTTTATCAATCCGGCGGCGCTTACGGTTTTCGGGATCAGTTGCAGGACGTGATGGCGCTCGTTTACTCGGAACCAAGACTCGCGCGTGAACAAATTCTGCGAGCCGCCGCGCACCAATTCAAGGAAGGCGACGTGCAGCACTGGTGGCACCCGCCGACAAGTCGCGGCGTCCGCACGCGTTTCTCTGACGATCTTTTGTGGCTTCCCTTCGTCGCAAGTTTTTACGCGCAGGTGACGGGCGACGAATCCGTGTTCGATGAAATCGTGTCCTTCATCGAAGCGCCGCCGTTGGCCGAAGGCGAAGATGAATCCTACTTGCAGCCAAGCGTGTCTGCGGAATCCGCAACCATTTACGAGCATTGCGTGCGAACGATTGATCGCAGTCTCGGTGTCGGCGCGCACGGGCTGCCGCTCATCGGCTCCGGCGATTGGAACGACGGCATGAATCGCATCGGCAATAAAGGACAGGGCGAAAGCGTCTGGATGGGCTGGTTCCTGCACAAGACGCTCGCAGACTTCGCCGTGTTTTGCGAACGCCGTCAACAAACGGAGCGCGCCGAACTTTACCGCGCGCATATGAAGAAACTCCAACAGGCGCTCGAAGCGGAAGCGTGGGACGGTGATTGGTATGTCCGAGCATATTTCGACGACGGCACGCCGCTCGGTTCTTCAAAGAACGAAGAATGCCGCATCGATTCGATTGCGCAAAGCTGGGGCGTTATCTCCGGCGCAGCCGACCCGCACCGCGCGCAGCGTGCGATGGCTTCGGTTGAAGAATATCTCGTGCGGCGCGGCGACGGCCTCGTTATCCTCTTTACGCCGCCCTTCGATAAAAGCGCGCTCGATCCCGGTTACATCAAAGGTTATGTGCCGGGCGTCAGAGAAAACGGCGGGCAATACACGCACGCCGCCTTGTGGACTTTGATTGCTTACGCACACTTGGGCGACGGTGATCGCGCGGGCGAACTCTTCGCGCTCTTGAATCCGATCAATCATGCTTCGACGCGCGCCGGAATGCACAAATACAAAGTCGAACCGTATGTTGCGGCGGGCGATGTTTATGCCGTGTGGCCTCACACGGGGCGCGGCGGTTGGAGTTGGTACACAGGCTCTGCAAGCTGGATGTATCGCGCCGGGCTGGAATCGATTCTCGGCTTCCAACTTCAGGGCGCGCGGCTACGCATCGATCCGTGCATTCCGCGCGGCTGGCCGGGCTTTGAAATAAATTACCGCTACGGAAAATCGCAGTACCACATACAGATCGAAAATCCTTACGGCCTGAGTCGCGGCGTCGCCGAAATCGAAGTCGATGGCAAGCAACAAACGAGCGTCGAGATCGCGCTTGTCGATGACGGTGAGCAGCATCATGTGCGCATCCGACTCGGCGACGAAGAATTATTAACGCACACAGAGCGCATGGATGAAGAGAGCTTGCCGGAAGAGAAACAACAAAGCCGCGTTTGATGTATCAGTTAGAAAAGAGCAGAGATAACCATCGTCAATTCGTAAATAAAAAAGCAGCGAATCGAATGACCCGCTGCTTTCTTATTTGTAATCGGGGCGAGAGGATTCGAACCTCCGGCCTCTCGGCCCCGAACCGAGCGCGCTACCAGGCTGCGCTACGCCCCGACAAATTGATTTAACGCTTGTGGATTCTAGGTGAGAGATGCACGCATGTCAACGCACCGTTCACAATGTGAAGACGATGAAGCGTTTTGATTCGTAACTTTAAGCGACGGCGTTGCCTTCGTTACGCGAGTTTTTAATGTGTCGCCAGACCCACCAGACCGCAAAGAGCAGGCCGATAATACCGATCACGAAATCGAAACGATGGAACCATGATTTCAGCGTTTCATTCTTGTCCCACTCTTCGCCGAGCTTTTGCCCGATATACGCAAGCCCCAGACACCACGGCAGCGACCCTGCGAAAGTGTAAAGAATAAAGCGCGATAGATTCATGCGCGCGACGCCCGCCGGAAATGCGATAAAGGTACGCACGACGGGCAGCAAGCGGCTTGCGAAAACAATTATTTCGCCGTAGCGCGCAAACCATCGGTCAGCCAAATCGAGATCGTGCGTCGAGATAAAGATAAAGCGCCCGTAGCGTTCGATCAAGCGTCGCCCGCCGTGCATCCCGACCCAGTAAGCGACGAGCGAGCCGAGCACGCAGCCGAGTGCGCCCGCGATGCCGACAGCCCACAAATTGAAGCGCCCCGTGTAAACCAGATAGCCCGAAAACGGCATAATCACTTCGGACGGCAAAGGAATGCACGCGGACTCGATTGCCATCAGCAACACAATGCCCGAATAGCCGAGCGCGCTGATAACTGCGACGATGAATCCAGATAGTATCCCGATTATGCGAGCGATCAATTGAAGTTGCTCCGATGATTAATAACGATTCGTGATACGTTAAAAATCCTTACAATGAACTATCCCACAACGAATTGCGAAGCGTTGAAAAGTATTCAGACGCGCCAGCCATAATGCCCTATGAGCGGAACAAAGGCACACGCGCCGTGATCTTCGCGCTCGTATCCTTTGTCGGTTTTGATAACACGAACAAGCGTTTGTGATTCGCGCGTTGCGCCGACGGGTATCACAAGCCGTCCGCCGATGCCTAGTTGCGCGAGCAGAGGTTCAGGCACTTCAGGGCCGCCCGCCGCGACGAGTATGCCGTCATAAGGCGCGTGCGCGCTCCAGCCGAGCGTGCCGTCAAAACATTTTACCGTCGCGTTGTAAATGCCGAGGCTGCGAATGCGTGACTGCGCTTCCCGCGCGAGGTCTGCGATGCGTTCGATAGAGTAAATCTGCGCGGCGAGTTTTGATAAAACTGCTGTTTGATAGCCGGAGCCAGCGCCGATTTCCAGCACGCGGCTGCGGTCATTCGCTTCCAGCAATTCCGACATGCGCGCGACGATGAATGGTTGCGAGATGGTTTGCTCTCTGGCAATCGGCAAAGCATGATCGCCGTAAGCGCGCGACTGCAAAGCTTCCGGCACAAAGACGTGGCGCGGCACGCTTCGCATCGCTTCCAGCACGCGCGTATCACGTATGCCATATTGCTCACGCAAACGCTCGATCATGCGCTCGCGCGGAATTCGATAGTCGGCGGAAAGCGAGGCGGGTCGCAGGGACGGCGGCGGTACGTGGTTCAAAATAGTTAAGGATATAGAAAAGGCTACGGAATTTATAACTTAAGTTTTTCGGGCGCGGAGTTTACTTCACTTGGTCGCGCTAGACGTTCGGCAAAGTTTCATGCGCGAGAATGTCGTTCCAGTTCTCTATTGCTTTAAGCGCGCGGTGATCCGTCATATCGCTTTTGAGCGGAGTAATGGAAACAAAGCCTTGCGCAACGGCTTGATAATCGGTTCCGTCCGAGCTGTCGTGGCTTAAATGTTCTTCGCCGATCCAGTAATAAGCTTTGCCGCGCGGGTCGAGGTGTTCTGTAATAACGGGACGGGCGTTTTTAATGCCCTGCCGTGTGACGCGCGTGCCTTTAATTTGACCGGGCGGAAAATTGATGTTAAGCAGCGTGCCTTCCGGCAAGCCTTCCTGTAAAACTTTGCGGACGGCGACAACAGCGAATTCTGCGGCGTATGTGAACTCGAATTCCTCACGCGCCACGAGACTAAAGGCCAAACCCTTCACGCCCAATATCGTCGCTTCGAGTGCGCCCGCCACCGTGCCGGAATAAGTCGCATCGTCGCCCAAGTTGCCGCCGTGATTAATGCCGGAAACGCAAATATCCGGGCGCACATCTTCCGCTGGAAGAATATTGTTGAGCGCAAGCGTCACGCAATCCGTCGGCGTGCCGTCAACGCTCCAGTGCCGTTCGTCAATGCGGCGTATGCGCAAAGGGCGGGAAAGCGTTAGGCTATGCGACGCGCCGCTCATCTCCGAAGCGGGCGCAACCGTGTAGACATCACCGATTTCGCCGAGCGCTTCTTCCAACTTAATAAGCCCGTCGGAGTGTATGCCGTCGTCGTTTGTAAGCAGGATACGCGTCATAAGACAGGCACGACAAAACACTTCATAAAAAATTCGCAAACGTCATCAAACGACGATGGGCAGACCAAGGCGCATCAATACCGTGAGCATCGAAAAGATTTGGAAGGAGCATCAAGCAGGAATCGCGCGACAAAGTTTCTCGCGGAAATACTCAAAGGCAAAATCGCAGAAAATATTTTGTGCGGAAAATAGAAAATCAGACGCGCGTTAATCGCGCGGCGGACGCGGACGACCCTTCTTTTTGTTGCGCTTGCGCGCGAGCGCCGATTTCAATTTAGCTTTTTGTCCGGGCGGCATGAAAAACGCGTGACGCTTCGCATCCTTGATAATCTCTTCGGTCATCACGCGACGCTTGAAACGTCTAAGCGCGCTTTCAATCGATTCGCCTTGGTTGATAGTAACAATCGCCATTCTTCTCTCCGTGATAGATTGATTCTTTGTTTGAAATTTGAATTGTTAAGAGCACTAACTCAAACCTTGTATTTAACACGCTCGAAGCCGTAACGGTCAAGCGCGCTCGCGTCTTTTTCGCAAGCAGTCTAGTTGTTCGCTTGCCACGAAACGGTTTGCGCGTGGCATGTCTGACCCGATGCCCCGCAATAAGAACTCCGCGAACCTTGAAGACTGTTCGCGGAGTTCTTAAATAAACGTCAGGCGTTGGTATTCAGTTAAGCAGAAGCAGAAGCCGCTTTGTCATTGTTCGGGCTGCGGCTCAAGCCTTTAATCTGCACGGGCTTGTCGGCTTTGATGTCGCTCTTGTTCAAGACCATCTCGTTGTAGAGTTTGCGCATCATCACAGCTTCTTCGGCAGCCGTCTTCGGCCCTTCCATTTGCGGCTTGTCCGGGCGCTGCAAGTCAATCTGGTTCAGCACAAGACCGTGCGAAGCGTCATTGAGCGAAACTTCCTTGCCCTTCGCAAATATTTCGTGACGGCCATTCTCTTGATACCACTTTGCGACGGTGGCGTTCTGGTGCATGTTCTCGATGATGTTGCGCCAGCCGATTCCCGTATTGTACGCGCAGAAGGAAATTTCGCCTTCCTGCGTACCGTAGGGAATAATGCACATTTCCGTGCGGCGAAAATCGTAGTTGAACAAATCCTGAAACCACATGCCCGCGATGAACAAAAAATTCCACGGATCGGCGCGACGCTTCTCGATGTCTTCGAGCGTGCGATTGCCGTCAACCTTGCCGTAATCCTTGCCGCTCAAGCCAAACGATTTGTCGAACTTCTTGAAAATATCAACGAGCGTCAAACTCTGCGGCGCGCCATACGGGCGATAGTTTTTCAGCAGCGCGAGAGCCATCATCGCGTTCGACATCCATTTGCCGCGCGCCGCGTCCGTGATTCCCTTCATGTCTTCGACGAGGCCGGGAATGTTCAAAAACTGCGGCACGGGAGCCATCTCCTTCGTGTTCTTGTTAATCATCACGGCTGTGCCAACGCCGCAGTTCGGGTGGCAACCGCATGAAACTTGTCCCCACTCTGCGTCGGGGCCATGTGCAAGGTCTGCGAAATCTGCGAACGCGCCCATCAAGGACAGCGGAAACCAATCGCGTGTCGGCTCTGTAATGCCGACCTGCTTTTTCACGTCCAGCGCGAGATGCGAGAGCGTGTAGCGTTGCTGCAAGCGGCGCTGCTCCGTGATTTCTTCGTCGCGTCCGGTGAATGAAACCGGCTGGAATGAAAGAAACGCAATCTTTTTCGGATTTTCGAGCGCGAAGCGAATAATCGAACCGACCTGATCGTTGTTGATGCCGTTAACGAGCGTCGTCACAAGCACGATTTCAACACCCGCTTCGTGCAGATTATTGATCGCGCGCAGTTTCACGTCGAACAGATTGCCGACCTGACGGTGCGAGTTGGCGTCGTTGCCGATGCCGTCGAATTGCAGATAAGCGTAGCGCAGTCCGGCGTCGGCAGATTCGCGACAAAACTCTTTCGACTTAGCGAACTCGATGCCGTTCGTCGCGCATTGCACGGAGTTGTAACCGACTTTGCGCGAGTACCGGATGGATTCAAGAAAGTGCGGCGAAATTGTCGGCTCGCCGCCGGAAAATTGCACGCTCATCTGGCGGCGCGGCTTAATGGAAATCGCGTTGTCGAGAATTTCCTTAATGTCTTCCATGCTCAATTCATGGACGAAGCCGACTTGATTGGCGTCCATAAAGCACGGGTCGCACATCATGTTACAACGGTTCGTCAGATCAACGGTAAGCACGGAACCGCGCCCGTATTTGATTGTCGAAGAACCGTGATTGTGCAGCTTTTCATCGTTGTGCGCCTGAATGTCGCGTCCCGGAAACATTTTTTCGATGTGCGCGAGAAATTTCGCGTCAATCGCCATCATGTCTTCGTAGTGTCCGTGAATCGGGCAATCCTTAACCATCCAGATTTCATTGTCGCGCTCGATGATCTGCGCTTTCACTTCGCCGACTTTTTCGTTGATGAGCACCGAAGGGTCTTTCTTGCCGCTGATGATTTCTTCGCGCGCTTCGATCACACACTTCGGGCAGAGGCTATCCGTCGTGCGCGGCCAGCCGAGCGTCGGCTTGGATTTCTGCCATGATTTCAGCAAAGGCTTGTCAGACCACTTGGGCGTAAATGAAGGATTCGGTTTGTACTTATTGACGGATTGAATGGCATTGAAGAGTCCGCCCGCAATCGCGGTCAAACCTCTTTCGACGTGCTTGATAGGTCGCATTATTTTTCCTTTATGTGAATCATGATGGCGGGCAATAACGCTAAATGAGTCAGCCGCCGTATCGCTCGATTGGCGCTCGGTTGCACCGTAGGCGAAAGCTTAACGATTAATTAACAAAGTCCAATCTGCCTGCATGAGCAATCAGCATACCAACACCCCTCCCATTAAGCAACCATAAAAGAATCAAGGGGTTTGCGTGTCAGGCTACTTTACACTTTAGGAACGTCAGCAATTTTGCGGGTCAGTTTGAAACAAATCCTTTGATTGCTTATTAGGCGTATCTTTTTGACTTAATGGCTAAATATCTGCAAGTTGCGTTTGTCGCACTTGTGAAGCGAAAAGGAAGACGCAAAGCAAAAGCAAAGAAGCACGAACCATTCGTGCTTCTTTGCTTTTCGTGACGAGACGATTTTGTGCGAGGCGTCGCCGCTAACTAAAAACGCGTTACTGAATTGCGGCTTTTTTAATTGCCCGACGGAATAACGAGTTCCTGCCCGACGCGAATCTTGTCAGGATCACTCAAAGTGCCCTGATTGGCGTAGTAGATACGCATAAACTCATTCGAGTCGCCATAGAAATGCTTGCTGATTTTGGAGAGCGTGTCGCCAGCCTGCACCGTGTAAGATTCGCCGCCCTGCTGATCGCCGCCGCCCTGCTGCGCTTTGCTTTCGTCAACGTCAATTTCGCAGGTCAGGTCTTGATCGTTATTTTGATCGACGAGTTTGATTTGATCCCAGACAGCATTTTTAGCGTCCTCGCTCGGTGCGACGCCTTTGATGAAAAGCTTGTTGTCCTGAACGTGCAGATTTTGTAGCTGTACTTGCTGTTGCTGAACGGCGTTGAGCACAGTGCCGTATTTCTGTTTGAGCGAATTAAAGCGCTGATCCGCACCCTGCGCTTGCTGCGCTTGTGCCGCGCCGTGACCGAACATTTTATCGAAAAGTCCCATTTCTATTCTCCTCTGCGGTGGTGTTATAAAGCGTATGTTTTCCGACACTGATTGTCGTTTAGAAAGGCTGGAAGCAACGGCTATGCCTTATATTCGCCGAACCACCGGATTTGTTTATTTAAGGCAATTTCCGCTTGTTTTTTCAAACAGGCACTCCGGGCGCAGTTTATAAAGCCGAAAACGGCAGCTTCTTTGTATCTGAAATATACAGCTTCCAAAATCCGACACACCGACTCACTCAAGCAAGATTCAAGCTAAAATAGCAAGGCCGCCCACTTATAAATTCCGGCCTGTGATAACATGCCGCGCATACACTTAACACGAAAAGATTATGAGCGTCGCGGGCAAACGCGGGAAACCGTTGTGTTAATTTAATCCGCACGCTCGGTCGTAAAAACAAATCAACAGCTAAGGCCGAAAAGGAGAAAACGAACATGGGAGAACCCCGATTAAAAGGCAAAGTCGCTATCGTCACGGGCGCAGGCACGGGCATCGGCGAAGCCATCGCACACAAGTTCGCTTACGAAGGCGCGGCGGTCATCGTTAACGGGTTATATGGCGATCCGGTTCGAGATGTCGCCGCGCACATAGTGGAACGCGGCGGCACAGCCGTTTCTATTGAAGCGGACGTTGCCGAAGAACGACAGGCGCGTGAATGCGTGGAGTTCGCCGTCAGCGAATTCGGCAAGCTCGATGTGCTCGTCAATAACGCGGGCTATTTTGACGGCATGGAGGAAACGCAGAACTTTCCGCTTGAAACCTTTGATCGCTTGATGTGGGCGAATGTTCGCTCCGTCTTTTTGATGACCAAATTTGCTTTGCCTCACTTGCAGCAAACGCGTGGAAACATCGTTAGCGCAGGCTCGGAAGCGGGTTTCAACGGCATCGCCAATTTCACTCCATATGGCGCGACGAAGGCCGCGATTCATGCTTTTATGAAAGGCGTTGCGATGGAGCAGGCGCGCTACGGCGTGCGTGCCAACTGCGTTTGCCCGGGGCCGATTGATACGGCATGGACGCACAAATCAACCGGGCCGATGGACAAGAAAACAGAAAAGATGACCGTCAGTTCGACCCCGCTCGGACGACGCGGCACGCCCGAAGAAATCGCCAACGTCTATGCCTTTCTCGCCTCCGCAGAGGCGAGTTATGTAACGGGAGCGCTCTGGCTCGCCGACGGCGGAATTACGCCCGCGCACGGCAATATTGGAGACTTCGCCAAATATACGGATGAACCCGAAGGCATTCTTCGCTTGCGCCACAGTCAAGACGGACTCAAAAACAAGCCTGAATACGCACGCATCGAAGGCCAAGACGGGCGCTAGCGCTACTCTTTATCAAAATCATTGCGGTTTTTATCGAATCATGGTGGCGCGGCAGTTGAAAGAAACTGCCGCGCCACCATGAATTTTTAATAAGCTAACGTATAGACTACCTTTACAGGTAAGTTTTTCCACATCTACACCATTCCCGCACCGCCGCTATATCTCTTGTCTAAAGCACATCATAGGCTTCTGCCCATACAGCGGATTTCCGTTCGCCGATTGTTCGCCTAATTAAGCCATTGCTTAAGCTTAGTTCATGTAAACGTTGAACTTAGCGTCATAAACCATTACAAAGAAAACTCTTTACTACCTGTCTGGTGCGTGCTACATTCCCGCCACTTCGTTGCTAAGTGTTTGAGCGACAAAGGATTGGAAGCATCGCAGACCGCATTACATGGTAGTGCCCACTCTCCCTGCACACACCATCTTGGGCTTCCAGCACAAAAACGACATAACAAGCGATTTCAAGGTTAAACGATGGCAATACGTTTTGGCACATCCGGCTGGCGCGCAATTATCGCCGATGAATTTACTTTCGACGGCGTGCGCACCGTCACGCGCGCTATTTGCGAGCAACTGCACGGTGACGGTTCATCAAGCGCAGAGAAAACGATTATTGTCGGTTATGACACGCGCTTTTTGGGCGAGCGCTTTGCCGCCGAATGCGTGAAGGAAGTTTTAGCGGCGGGTTTTCGCGCGCTTCTCTGCAATCATCCGACGCCGACGCCGACGATTTCTCATGCGATTCGCAGCCAAAAGGCGGCGGGCGGCATAAATTTTACGGCCTCGCACAATCCGCCTGAATACAACGGCATGAAGTTTTCCACTGCCGACGGCGCGCCCGCTTTGCCGGAAATTACCAAACAGGTCGAAGGATTAATCGCAGAGTTCCAGCAAAGCGGAAGTGAAGGCGTTAAGGCAGCAAGCGATAATCAAGGTGAAGACCACGATCCGAAGCCCGCGTATCTCGCCGACCTTGCCACGAAAATCCGTTTTGATGTGATTGCGCACGGCGGCGCACGTTATGCTTACGATCCTTTGTGGGGAACGGGGCGCGGTTATCTGGATGAAGCATTGCGTCAGCACGGCGTTCAAGTCGAGACGGTTCACGATTGGCGCGATGTGATGTTCGGCGGGCGCGCGCCGGAGCCTGAATCAGAGCACTTAAATGATTTGCGCGAGGCGATGAAGAGAAACAAGTGTGCGCTCGGACTCGCCACAGACGGCGACGCTGACCGCTTCGGTGTCGTTGACACGAACGGCGAATTCATCACGCCGAATACATTGATCGCACTGCTTTTTGATTACCTCGCGGAATCGCGCGGCTGGACAGGCGGTGTGGCTCGCTCCGTCGCCACTTCGCATCTTGTTGATCGCGTGGCGCAAGAGCGTGGCTTGCCCGTTTACGAAACGCCCGTCGGCTTCAAATACATCGGAGAGTTAATCAATGCAGACAAAATCATTCTCGGCGGCGAAGAATCCGCAGGGCTGTCGGTCAAGGGTCACTACCCGGAGAAGGATGGCATCCTTGCGTGCCTGCTCGCGGCGGAGGCGGTGGCGGCGCGCGGCGCGAGTTTAACCGAACAGCTCGAAGCTTTGTATAAGCGCGTCGGGCGCGTCGAGTCCGGCAGAATCGGCGTGCGCTTGACGCCGGAACTTCTGGCAGCTTTGCCGGAGAGATTGAAACAGGAGCCAGCGGAGATCGGTAATCGAAAAATCGAGCGCGTGAACCGTCTGGATGGAGTCAAATTTATTTTCGCGGATGGTTCGTGGCTGCTGATGCGCCCATCAGGGACAGAGCCGCTCGTGCGCGTTTACGCTGAATCGGAATCAGAGAAAGATGTGGAGGTGCTCCTCGATGAAGGCCGCAAATACTTATTGGATTGATAATCGCCTGCGCGCGCAACAAGTCACAGCCCGCGCCGTTCCCCAGTTCACACACGAAGGCGCGCGTTCGCTTTCACGCGACATCGTCGGCACGCGCACGGAAGTTCGCAAGCGCGGCGGGATGGTTCCGTCGTGGGTAATTTTCGGGATGATAATCCTCGCAACCTTCGCTTTGTGCGTGAGCGTCAACATACGCGCGCAGGCGGAAATGCGCACGGCTTCGCAGACCTACGAAAAGACCAGCACAGATGTCGAGCAGTTGCGCAACAGCAATGCTGCGCTCGAAACCGAAGTGCGCCGTTTGAAGACGGACTCGCGCGCCATCGAATCGGCAGCGCGCGCGCGCCTGAACATGGTTCGCGCCAACGAAATCGTCGTCCCCGTTCAATGAGCGACACTCGTTTTGTTGCTTATTGATACAACACAAATTTCCGTCCGCCCGCTTGCACACTGCTTTGTTTGCCCGCTTTGACACCGCCCGGTTTTTAGTGCCTGCCATTTATGCGCGGCGGCGAACAAGAAACGCCGCCGCGTACTTCTCTTTTAATTTGGAAGAAAGACTGTAATGCGTGCTTAACATGCGGTTGACACTCGCTTAACGCGTCAACTACTATCGCTCTTAAGTTACCTTTACATTAACTATCATTTCGCTTTGTGTGCCGCACGCGTTTGTGCTTCACGGGAGATTGAAACGCGCCATGCCAGATACGAAAGAGATTGCATCACTCGAGCAAGCCGCCGTCGAGCGTTGGGAGCAGGAAACGCTTGCGCCCGTGCTGCGCGCTCGTCCCGAACGCAAGAAAAAATTCGAGAGTGTTTCGCTCGAAGAAATGAATCGCCTGTACACGCCCGCCGACACGAATAATATAGACTTTGAAAACGACACTTCCTTTCCCGGCGAATTTCCCTACACGCGCGGCATACACCCGACGGGCTATCGCGGCAAGCTCTGGACGATGCGGCAGTTCGCAGGCTTCGGCACGCCCGAAGAAACCAACGCGCGCTTCAAATATTTAACGAGCCAAGGCCAAACAGGTCTCTCCGTCGCCTACGATTTGCCGACCTTAATGGGCTACGATGCCGATTCCATTCTCTCGGAAGGCGAAGTCGGCAAGTGTGGCGTCGCCGTCTCATCGCTCGCAGACATGGAAGTTCTCTTCGACGGCATTCCGCTCGAAGAAGTCACCGTGTCGCAAACAATCAACGCGCCCGCGTCCGTTTTGCTGGCGATGTATTTAGTCGTCGCAGAAAAGCAGGGCGCGGATTGGCGCAAGATTTCCGGCACTCTGCAAAATGATATTTTGAAGGAATACATCGCGCAGAAGGAATGGATTTATCCGATTCGTCCGGCGATGAAATTAGTGACGGACACCTTCGAGTTCTGCACACGAAATGTTCCGCGCTATAACCCGATTTCCGTCAGCGGCTATCACATACGCGAAGCCGGATCAACCGCCGCGCAGGAACTCGCATTCACTTTGCGCGACGGCATCGAATACGTTCAATGGGGCGTTGAAGCAGGTCTTGACGTAGACGAATTCGTGCCGCGCGTTTCTTTCTTCTTCAACGCGCACAACGATTTTTTTGAAGAAATTGCGAAGTACCGCGCCGCGCGAAGAATCTGGGCGCGAACGATGCGCGAAAGGTTTAATGCGAAAAGCGAAAAAACTTTGCAGCTACGCTTTCACACGCAGACCGCAGGCGTTTCCTTAACCGTCCAGCAACCCTTGAACAACATCGTGCGCGTCGCCATTCAAGCTCTCGCGGGCGTGCTCGGCGGCACGAACAGCTTGCACACGGACGCTTACGATGAAGCGCTTTCCTTGCCGACGGATCGCGCCGCTCTCATTGCACTCCGCACGCAGCAAATCATCGCCGAAGAAACAGGCGTCGTGAACACCATTGACCCGCTCGGCGGCGCATACTTCCTCGAAGCTTTGACGAAACGCATGGAAGACGAAGCGCTCGATTACTTCGCCAAGATAGACGCGATGGGCGGCATGGTCGAAGCGATTGAGAAAGGCTTTCCGCAACGCGAGATTCAGGAATCCGCCTATCAATATCAAAAGGCCGTCGAGCGCGGCGAACAAATAATCGTCGGCGTCAATAAATACAGAATGCCATCCGAAGCATCGGAAATTCCTGTCCTCGTCATTGCCGAAGGCGTGCGTGACCAGCAAGTGGAACGACTCGAAAAAACACGCGCGCAAAGAGACGCGGGCGCAGTCGCCATTACTCTCGATAAATTAAAACTCGCGGCGCAGGCGAACGACAACACCATGCCCGCGACCATCGAAGCCGTTCGCGCCTACGCCACGCTCGGCGAAATCTGCGACGCACTACGCGACGTTTACGGCCTATATGAAGAACCCGCATTCTGAAAGCAGATGTTATATACCGGATGTCAGATGTCGGTAAAATCAAAATACTGTACTGTCTAACATCCAGCATCTAACATCAAACATCTACTTTATGTCTGAACGAAAAATTCGAGTGCTCGTTGCTAAACCCGGTTTGGACGGCCATGATCGCGGCGCGAAGGTAATCGCGCGTGCGCTTCGTGATGCCGGAATGGAAGTCATCTATACGGGCTTGCGCCAGACGCCGGAAATGATTGCCGCCGCCGCGCTTCAGGAAGACGTTGATGCCGTCGGTATTTCGATCTTGAGCGGCGCGCATAACACTTTATGCCCGCGCATCGTTTCCCTGCTTCGTGAGCGCGGAATGGATGATTGTCTTGTGCTTGTCGGCGGCATCATTCCCGAAGAAGATGTGCCGCGCCTCAAGCAACAGGGCGTCGCGGAAGTTTTTCTGCCCGGCACATCCACCGAAGACATCGTTAAATTCCTACGCGAGCACGCCGCCCAACGCGCATGATTCGTTCCGCGCAAGACGAGCGCGAGCGTGTCGTCGTAGAGATTCGTGAATCGTCTCTCGCCATTGTTCGCCTCAATCGTCCCGCCGAACGCAATCCGCTTTCCGTCGCCACGCTCGAAGCACTCAACAAAGCCGTTGACGAACTCATTCAACGCTCTGACATCACTTCAATAATTTTCACTGGCACCGAAGACGCGTTTGCTTCCGGCGCAGACATACGCGAACTCGCACAACTTACTCCTGCGACAGCAAAGGATTTTGCACTGCGCGGCCAACGTCTTTTTCAAAAAATCGCCGAAGCCAAGCAATTAACCATCGCCGCCATTAACGGTTACTGCATGGGCGGCGGCCTCGATCTCGCGCTTGCCTGCGATCTTCGCTGCGCTTCGCACGATGCCGTCTTCGCTCATCCCGGCGCGCGACTCGGCATCATCACAGGCTGGGGCGGCACACAGCGCTTGCCGCGTTTGATCGGACAAGCGCGTGCCTTTGAAATATTTACGACGGCAAAAAGCTTGACAGCCGATGAAGCTCTCCGCATCGGGATGGTGAACGGTATCGGGGAGCCTGTTCTCGCGCGTGCCGTCGAATTCCTTCAAACACGCGAACGGCAACTTCAATCGTAACAGTTGCGCACGAGCGATTGACCGATGGCGCATCTGAAAAGTGTCCACTCAGCATGATTCGCGACGGCGTGCTATACAAACGCGTAAGGCAGCTTTTCTAACAGCACGCACGGAGAAAACAAGCGTGTCGGCAATCGAATCTAACTAGCGCACACAGGGTCTCAACAAAGCGGAATCGTCGCCCTTCAACAAAGCGGCATGGGCTGTATTCGCGATGAGTGTAACTTTATATGCTGTGCTGCGGCTCTGGCATTTGACGGACTCGTGTTTGTGGTTCGATGAAATTTTCAGCGTTCATGCCGCGCGTCACGATTGGCTCGGTATGATCGGCTTCGTGGCCGCAGACCTTATCCATCCACCGTTATTTTACTTGCTGCTGAAAGCGTGAATTGCGCTCGGCGGAGAATCGCTGCTCTGGTTGAGATTGTTTCCGGCTCTCATGGCAATCGCGGCTGTGCTGCCGTTTTTTCTTCTCTGCCGGGAATTGAATCTTAAGAGCGCCGAGATAAATCTCGCGCTTTTCTTGATGGCTGTCAACGGTCACTTGATTAAGTACGCGCAAGAACTGCGCATGTACAGCCTGCTATTGTTTCTCTCGCTCTGGTCGTTCCTTTTCTTCATCAGATTCTTTCATTCCGAAACGCCCGCGAAGAAATTTCCGGTAGGCCTGTGCATCTTTAATCTGCTACTCATCTACACGCATTATTACGGTTGGATGGTAATCAGCGTCGAACTCGTTTACGTGTCCATTTGGATGCGGCAAAGGCTTCGTTTATGTGCAGCGATGATTGTCGTTCTAATCGTTTTCTTCAGCCCTTGGCTTTATGCCGTCGCGCACAATTCGCCAAGCGGCAAGGGACTCGATCAAAATCTTTTCGGCACGCCGCGCCCGAATTTAGTCGACGTTCTTCGGGATTACGTCACGCTCAGTGAGCCGCTTTACGCGCGCCACATCAATTACGAGCCGCTTTATCTGCTCTGGTTTTCTCCTTACGCGCTACTGCTGCTGCTCGATGTTCCGATACTTTTATTCATGTGGCATATCCTCAGACATTCGCGGATGAAGGAGAAGGAACGGACAGAGCAACGAAGAATTTTCTGCGTGCTTTTCATCGCTTCGTTTCTGCCGATTGCAATCGCGTTCATCGCCAGCCAAATACTGCCGCAGTCTGTCTGGGGTACACGGCATTTGATTATACTGGTCGTGCCGCATTTGATTCTCGCGGCTGTTTCCTTGCGCCGCCTGCGCCCGGAATGGCTCAGAATCACGCTGCTTTTCTTAATCGGATTCTGGGTCGTTCTCGCCGCAGCGGTTTCGCTTCTCGGAAGCCGCACAACTTATTCATGGTGCGCGTGGGAGCCGCTGACACGAGAGATTATTAAGGCTGAAACTTCCCGCGACGAGGTGGTTAATGTTTACGCTTTTGAAGACGCTGTTGCCTACAGCATCTGGTTTACTTTGGATTCGATAAAGGATAAGAAGTTTCAGGTCAGCGTAGCCAAAGGTGCTGAGGGATTGACCGAAGACGCAGTTTATTTTTTGCCTAGACGCTTTGACAGCGTTGCGGTGAAGAACATCGACGCTCTCACAGAAGAGCACTTTTGGATAGCGTTTCGCGCCGCTTCATGGGACACGGAGAAACCGCCGCTCAAAACTTTAGCTGATAAAGGTTATCAGTTAGGTAAGCGTTTTTCCGTCAGTACGCCCGGCATAGAAACATACATTGTTTCCGTTACGCGCCGCTAAAAGTCATCGAGCTGATAATCAACTCTGCTTTTTCAGAAAGCGTGCGATTCCCTTTTGGCAATCTTCCGTCATGCGCGCAATAGTATTAACGTCGGCTCCCGCTTCGAGTGCAGCGTCGAACGTCATGCCGTCCATTTGATAAAGCAAACGTTTCGAGAGAATCACGGCGGAACGGCTTACTTTTTCAAAACCCGCAACGTAGGATTCCACCTGTGCTTCAAAAGTTTCATCGTCGAAGACGCGATTGACTAGACCGAGACGTTCGGCTTCCGGCGCACCGATTTCCGCGCCGCGCGTGATGAGTTCAAAGGCGCGTTTCTCCGAGACGTTGCGGCGCAAAATCGCCATCACCATCGCCGGCACAAAACCGATTTTCACTTCCGGGTAGCCAAAGCGCGCCGAAGCAGTTGCCAGCACAAGATCGCACGCTGTGGCGAGGCCGCATCCGCCCGCCAGCGCACGTCCGCGCACCGCCGCGACCACAGGCACACTCACGCGGCGAATCAAAGCGAAGAGTTCCATCAACGACTTCGCGTCTTCGAGATTTTCCATCACGGAAGCTTCGGATATTTTCTGCAGCGACGAAAGGTCTGCGCCCGAACAAAAATCCGCGCCCGCGCCCATGATGACGATAACGCGCACGTCTTCGTTTTCGTTCGCTTGATGGAGCTTTTGTTTGAGGCCGCCGATGAGCGCATCATTCAACGCGTTGCGCTTATCGGGACGGTTAAGCGTGATGAGCGCGACACTTCCCTCTACTGTATAAAGGACTTCTTTGTTTTCGTTCGCCATTTCGTTCTAGGTCAAGACAAGCGCGCGTGTTTTTATATTCGCGTGTTTTTGCATTCAAGCGACTTTTAGAAAATCCGCGAGCGCGGTGTTTACTTCCGCGAAAGCTTCCTGCTGCACCCAGTGACCGCTTGTCGGAATACGCACTTCACGATACGGCGCATCGACGAATCTTGCGACACCGCGCACGGTTTCCGGCAAGATCGCAAAATCCCTTTCACCGTAGATAAAAAGCGTCGGCACTCGTATGCGTTTGTTATTTGCGCTCTGCGATTCACTGCGGCGCAGAAACAGCGCGGCAAAGTTTGCGCGGTAATAATTGATCGCGCACGTCAAAGCGTTCGGCTCGCGCATAGCCTTTTTATAGATGGCGATGTCCGTGTCTGTAAACGCGCCGGGACGAGTTGCGGTTTGTTTGAAGGTGCGCCGAAGCGTTGCGAAATCGTTGGCGCTGATAAACCATTCAGGCACTTGCGGCAATTGAAAAAAGAGCATGTACCAGCTACGCAAAGCCTGCTCGAATGTCATGTTCCTGATCCATGCGGCGACGGGCGGCACTTGCAGCGCGGCGAGTTTCCACACTCGTTCTGGATAACTTTGTGCGACAGCCCACGCGACGGCTGCGCCCCAATCGTGGCCGATGACAGCGGCATCCTTCGCGCCGAAATAATCTATCAATCCGACCACATCACCGACGAGCGCATCCATCCGGTAATCCTCGATGCGCGCAGGCTTGTCGCTCAAATTATAGCCGCGCATGTCCACTGCAACGATGCGATAATCATTGCCGAGCGCCTTTAATTGATGCCGCCATGAATACCAGCACTCTGGAAAGCCATGCAGCAAAATAACGAGCCGCTTAGCGCCCTCGCCGACGGCTCCCATGCTTTCTGCATAGTGCAAGGTGACGCCGTTTACGCGCGCGTAATCGTGGCGAACAAGCGCATCAATGTCTGGAAACAGAAAACTCATTCAATTGCTGCCTTCAACGCTCGCGCTTATATCTTGATAACAACACGAACCAGCAATCCCGCTACCGTTGCGGGCAAATGTCTATCAACTCGACAAACTCAAAGAGCACGCTTCCTCGTCCGGCACGTCGATTTCCATGCGCAGCATCGCGGTGGAAAAGGTTTTGCCCTGCGCGTCCGTCATGAGGGAAAGCGTGCCGCCGCCGCCGAGACTTTCGTGCAGCAGGAAATTGAGCGCGTGCAAATTGGGCAACTCGAAGCGTTCGACTTCGCCGTGGCAAATGCCCGCGAAATGCTGCTTGACGCGTTCGGCTGTGACATAGCGACGAAGCAGCGGATAAAATTCGTTGCGCAAGGCAATCAATCCGACGTTCGCCGTGTCGCCCTTATCGCCGGAACGCGCGTGCGCGATTTTCGTTAATTGAATACGCATAATTTGAAGTTTGAAAATAATCGGTAAAGTTTATTTGTTTGGAACAAGTCCTTGCGTGTGCAGTGATAGAAAGTGAAAGCAGACGACGACCAGCGCGTGGTCAATGATGCCGTCTGTGATCAAAGCAGGAACGTCTTTGAGCGGCACAAGCCGCACGCTCGTGTGCTCTGTCGAATCGAACAGGGGCGCGCTTTTGAATTCGACGCCGCGTGCAAGGTAAGTATGAATCCAATTATTTTGCAGCGCCGGATTCGGACGCGTTTTGCCGAGAAATAAAATTTCGCTCGTTGCGGCATAGCCCGTTTCTTCCAGCAGTTCGCGCGCGGCAGCATGTTGGGGTGACTCGCCGCTATCCACCATGCCGCCCGGAATCTCCAGCGTCACGGAGTTTGTGCCGTGTCTGTACTGCTCGATCATCACGACTTCATCGTTCACCGTCAACGGAATAATATTGATCCAATCCGGCGCTTCGAGCACGTAAAAATCATGCTCACGATTGTCCAAAGGGTTGCGGCTCAAATCACGCCGTACTTGAAAGACGCGGCAATCTGCGACACGTCCCGAAGAGACGCGAGACCATGCGGGAGTATCTTCGCCGAGACGCGCCTTCTCAAATTTCACAGCGCCGGATACGCTTCCGGCTGTGTCGGCGTTTTGCGATTCCCTGATTGATTTATCAGAACCCGCTTCGTCGCTCACGCTTCGATTACCTCTACGCGCGGCTTAATCTCTTTTTTCGGAATGAGCGCAGGCCAGTAGGCGACGATCTCTTCGACCTTCGGGCGGCCTCCGGCAAAGCCTGTCACGCCCGGAGGCCCCGTCAAGATAAGCGGCGCAATCTCCTTCGTGAACCTCTCGATGGCTTTGCGATCTTCGCCGCGCACGCCGATGCGCAGTTGTACTTCGGCGAGGTCTGCGGAAGGCGTGCCCGCGAGCGCTCCGTGCGTCGCGTTAGCGCCGACGTACTCTGTCAGAATTTGATCGAAGCGCAGGCCGAGCCGTTCAAGGCGCGCGCGCAGAATTTTATCCGCTGCCTGCGCTTTTTCGTAAGCGTCCGGCCACGAATAAACGAGCGTGCCGACGGCTTTGTAACCGGCGGAATAACTAATCGAAACCTTCAGGAATTCAGTCGCCGGGCGTCCCTGTATCCCGTACACGCGAACGCGATTCTGCCCCGCGTCTTCGAGTTGAATCGAAGCGAAATCCGCGATGCAATCGGGCGTAATATAATTGTGCGGATCGCCCATCTCATAAAGCAATTGCTCTTTGACCGAAGGCACGTTGACGAGGCCGCCCGTTCCGTCGTGCTTTGTAACGATGAATGTTCCGTCGGGGGCGGCTTCGACAATCGGATAGCCGACATCCGCGAGGTCTGGAATGTTGCGCCAATCGTATTGACAGTTGCCGCCGGAGCACTGCGCGCCGCATTCGATAATGTGTCCGGCGATTGTTCCGGCGGCGATTAAATTCCAGTCTGTTTCCTGCCAGCCGAATTCGTGGATAATCGGCGCGAGCGTGAGTCCCGTATCCGTTGCGCGTCCCGTGATGACGATTTGCGCGCCTTGATTAAGCGCTTCGACCATCTGCCACGCGCCCAAATATGCGTTGGCGCTCTGGATGCGATCACGCACAGCGGAGAGCAGCTCGTTCGTGTCCATGTTGCGCAGTTCGATGCCGCGCGATAAAAGCTCGTCTATGTCAGGCATGATGTCGTCGCCCGTGACGATGCCTATCTTAACTTTCCCGCCGAGTCCGAGTTCGCGCGCGACGCTTCGGACGGCATCGGCGCAGCCGCGAACATTGACGCCGCCCGCGTTAGCCGTGACGCGTATATTGCGTTCGACGCAGGCGGGCAGAATCTGCTTCATTAGAGGCACGAAGTCACGCGCGTAACCCGCGTTAGGATCGCGTGCGCGCTGCTTTTGCATAATCGACATCGTGACTTCGGCGAGGTAATCGAGCATCAGGTAATCGATTTGCCCGCCTTCGACCTGACGCACGGGCGCGTCGAGCATGTCGCCCCAGAATCCCTGCCCGCTGGCAATGCGAATTTTTTCTTTCATCTCTAAGTTTGGTGGACTTGAATAGCGAGCGGGCGGCGCGTTCCGCTTTTACGGAAATCGCCGCCCGTGTCTCGAACAATCTACGCGTGCTGACCGTTTGTCTTGATTATCAACGCTTCAAACACGCGCCGGAGTTTGCTTACGGATTGGGCGTGTTGGAATTTATGTTCCCGTTGGAGTTCATGTTTCCGTTGGAATCCATATTGCCGTTCATGCCCATGTTGCTGTTCATGCTGCGCGAGCCACGACGATTACCGCGACGTCCGCCGCGACGCCCCATGTTTCCATTCATACCCATGTTGGAATTCATGTTGCTGCCCATGCTGCCGGACGCGTCGCCGCTCATGTTGGTGTTTGTCGTGTCTGTAGTGGTAGTCGGCGTGGTCATCGTGGCGTCGCCGGTTGTCGTTCCCGTGCTGCCGCCGCTCATGCCGCTACTGCTGCCGCCCATCATGCTGCCGCGTCTGCCGCGACGATTCATGCGACGGTTCATGCGCCGTCCGCCCATTGCCGATCCGCCCGACGAAAATGAGAACGAGTGTTTTTCGCCTTGCACGCTTGTCAGCGTCAGTTTGTCACCTGTTTTACGGGCGCGCAATGAAATAATCGTCGGCGGCGTTGCCATCGCTCCGCCCGTTGCGGGAGCGGTTGAGACATCGCCGAACTGCATCGTGACGGCTGTGTAGCCGCGCGTCATGTTGCCGACAACGCGGCCTGTTTGCGTGGTCGAACCGCTGGTCAAAGTAAACTGGTTGCCGGTAATGGTGAGCGTTCCGTCACCGTTGATGCCGCCTTCGGGATAATTGACGACGCCCGTGTAAGTGCCGGACAAATCCGCCGCATCGCCGCTCATGTTGCCGCCCATCGCGTCGCCGGACATGCTGCCCGAACTCATACCGGAATCCATGCTGCGCGAACCGCGACGGCTGCCGCGACGTCCGCGACGTCCGCCGGTCGTACCCATGTTGCCGCCGGACATGTTGCTCATGTCGCCGCCGTTCATGTTCGACATATTGCCGTTCGACATGTTCATGTTCGACATATTGCCGTTCTGCATATCGCCCGACATATTGCCATTCGACATGTTCATGTTGGACATGTTGCCGTTTTGCGTGTCGCCGGACATATTGCCGTTCGTTGACGTCGGCGAGTTGGTCATGTCGCCCGACATGTTGCCGTTCGACATATCGCCGTTCATGTTGCCGGACATATTGCCGCTGTTCACGTTGCCGCCGCGACGACGACCACCGCCGCGACGCCCGCCGCGTCCGCCGGTGTTCATATTGCCGCCGTTCTGCATATTGCCGCCGCCGTTCATGTTACCGCTCGTCTGCGGGTCTTGCGCCAATACAACCATGTCAGCGCCGACGAGAGCGACAGAAACGACAAGCACAAACAGAAACCCGATGACGTATGTGCTGTTGATCTTTTTGCTCACGATTGTTTCTCCTTCTGTGTTGTATCGCGCATGTTCTTTCCGCAAGAGCAATACGCGTGTCTGTTGAATAGTCCGGCAATGCTCGAAATTGTTTCAAGACTCGCCGAACCTTAAAGTAATTCTAATCAGTTCGTATTCAGGTCACGAAAACCCTTTGAGATTACCGATGCCTTGCAAGTGTTCGAGCATTGCGCTTAAACAAGCGCGGCTCAAACCGCTTTAGTAGTTTGATAATGGGGCACCAAAATCCGGCGAAATGACCTGTTGCTGTATTTTCGCACAATTCGAGGCGTTTCGCCCAACGATTTCGCCACGCACAAACTTTTGCGCCAAACGTTTACGCAAGAATCGCGGGTAAAACAAATTGGCCTATGTGCGCGCCGCCGTAGTTTAAGCCGACGCGCAAAGCAAGTTCCAACGCGTCGCGCGTGTTTTCCGGCACGATCACGGCATCAACGAATCCGCGCGCGGCAGCGTATTTTGCGTCCAACTGTTGCTCGTAGCTTTCACGCACGCGTTCCATTTCAAGCTTCAAATTTTCGTCCGGCTCCGTGCCTTCGCGTTTCAATTTATCGAGTTGCGTTCCGAACAGCGCCTGCACCGCAGAGTCGCCTTCCATCACGCCCATGCGTCCCGTCGGCCAACTGAAAATAAAGTCCGGGTCAAAGCCTTGTCCCGCCATCGCGTAATAGCCCGCGCCCGACGCGTGGTTGATCGTCAACACGATTTTCGGGACAGCCGCCGTCGCCATTGCTTCGACAAAGCGCGCGCCCGCCCGAATGATTCCAGAATGTTCCGCTTCGGCTCCGACCATAAAGCCGGACACGTCCTGCACAAAAAGCAAAGGCGTATTGTGGCGATTGCAAGTCTCGATAAAGTAAGCGACCTTTTCGGCAGAGTCTGCGTAAACAATGCCGCCGAATTTTGGCGGCGCATTCGGCACGCGAATCATGCCGCGACTATTAGCGATCACGCCGACATGAATGCCTTTGATACGCGCATGTCCCGTTATCATTTCCTTCGCGTAGTCGGCCTGAAACTCATCGAACTGTCCGCCGTCGAGAATGCAATCCAAAACGTCGCGCATGTTGTAAGGCTGGCGATGGTCTTCCGGGATAATGTCGTAAAGATCGGTTTCAGGTCGCGCGGCATTCGTGCTTTCAATAATCGAAACACTGCTTGCAGGCTTCACAGGAAGCTCCGTCACAAACTCTCTAATCTTCTCAATGCACGCTTCGTCGTTTGCCACGCGGTAGTGCGCGACGCCCGATACTTCGTTGTGCGTGCGCGCGCCGCCCAGAGTTTCGTTATCAATCGTTTGTCCCGTCGCGCCTTTGACGAGATTCGCGCCGCCGAGTCCCATGAACGACGTGCCTTCGACCATCACGATAATGTCGGAGAGCGCGGGCAAATAAGCGCCGCCCGCGATGCACGGCCCCATCACGGCGGAGATTTGCGGAATGCGTAAGTAACGACGCATGATCGAGTTGTAATAAAAAATGCGCGACGCGCCGTATTGACCGGGAAAGACGCCGCCCTGAAAGGGAAGATTAACGCCCGCCGAATCCACCAGATAAATAATCGGCACATGCGAGCGCATCGCAATTTCCTGCGCGCGCAAAATTTTCTTGATTGTTTCAGGCCACCACGAACCGGCTTTGACCGTCGCATCGTTGGCGACGACGACGACCTCGCGCCCGCCGACGCGTCCTAAAACTGTGACAACCCCTGCGGACGGAGCAGTGCCTTTGTATTCATCGTAAGCGACGAGCAAACCGATTTCTTGCGCGAAGGCGTTTTTGTCGAGCAGCAGTTCGATGCGTTCGCGCGCGGTGAGCTTGCCTTGACTATGCTGGCGTTCGATTTTATCGGGGCCGCCGCCGCGCCGCAGTTTGGCTTCGAGCCGCTGTAAATCTTCGACCAAGTGGCGCAGGCGTATGTGCTGTGTGTCGGAAGCCGTCCGTGCTTCGTGCGTCATGTTATCGGAATCGGCTACGTGGAAAAACTTTTGCTGTCAGCCGCTCAATTATAATTTTAGAATTTCTGTGAACCCAAAATATCACAGGCCGCCATAACAGAACAATGCGCGCCTCTCGTTAAGACGAAGCGCGCAATATGTACCATTGTAGGGACAAGCCGCTGCCCCTATGGTTAAAACTTTTGAGAAGCGCCGACCAGCGACTTCATCAATTCCGCGAGGCTTGTTTTTTCCGGCGCGCCTTCGAGAATTAATACGTGTGTGCCGTCGCGTTGCATCATGACCGCGCCTTCATTTGTTTGCCACGCGCGCAAAACATTGCCGCGAAGAGTTTGCGGGACGGATGAATCAGCAATCGCTTTTGCATTTTTGTAGCGCAACTCCGTGCGTTTGACATAAGCGTCGAAGAACTCGCGTGCGTCCTTTTCCGTGTCCCAAACGGAGTTTTGCGCGATCATCGCGGCGCCTGTTTTGCGGTCTTCGTAAACAGCGTAGCGATCACCACTCCAACCCGCCGCCGCCTCTCTCGAGTCTTTGTCTGATTTCAAATACTCGTCAAGAATCAAATACAAACTCCACTCGCCGTTCACGTCATAGTCGATGCGCTTCCAATTTGCGCCGAGCTTTGCGCTGATGTCCGGCATGGAAACTTTGACGGGCGCTTCGTGCGCGAAATATTTTTCCGGGTGCAGAATCTGTTCGGTCGATTGCGGCAAATCTGTGAACGCCTGTGAGATGCGCGCCCAACCGCCGCGCTTGTAAAGCTCCGCGACCCACGCCGCGCCGTTCTGATATGGAAAAAGCAAAGACTCCCGCAATGCTCGCGGCGCATGTTCGATTTGCTCCATCGATCCGGCGTCGGCCTCCGCAGACTTCAACAAGGCGCGCAGGCGTGATTGATCGCGGCGCGCGAACGCAATCATCGTGAACGTCGCGTCGCCTTCGATGAGCGCGTGCGCGGCGAGTTCCGCATCCGAGTCGCCCTTCGGCCAATCCTCGAAGCGCCGCAAATTGAAATGCTGATCCTGTAAAGCGTGCGTTAGCTCGTGAGACATGACAGTGAGTTGCCCGTCCGCGTCAATCCAATCGGCGAGATAAAACTGCTGTGTTTTCGGATCGTAGTAGCCCGCCACCTGCTCTGTCAGAAGTTTGATGAAGAAGGGGCGCAACTCGAAATCGAGCGGCGCGAGGCCGAGCTTTTTCAGCGCCACGCCGGACGCGCGCAGTTCTTCGGGCGTCGTGTCTTCATCGAGATTTTTGACGATCATGCGCTCGATTTCGGCGCGCGATTGCGCTCCGCTTTTGACGGGACGCAGCACGGGCAACTGCCTTATCTTGCTTGTTTCCTGCAACACGTCGGCGGTAGCGGCAACCACCGCCGCATTCCTTGCCGCCGAAGATGTGCTGACCGCCGTGCTGCTTTGCTGCGCATGAGCATGTGGGTTGATCGTGCCATGCAGTAGTGTAAAGATCGCGGCGACGAGCATTGTCGCCAACGCGCGAAGTCTGATTTGCTTTGACATCCTTAACCTTTCGCTTTTATAGTCCGCTTCACAAGTTAATAACCCGAGTTTCGCGTTTGCATAACGCCTGATCGATTGTACATAAAATAGTGTGCGCAGGAGGAATTTCTTTCAGATGACTGAATTCACTGATGAAGATGCTTTAATCGAGAATTGGCATGAAACAAAATTGCGCGTGCGTTATTCCGAGACGGATAAGATGGGCGTCGTTTACCACGCCAACTATCTTATCTGGTTCGAGATCGGACGCACGGAATTCTGCCGCGCGCGCGGCTTTTCCTATCGGGATATGGAAGAAAACGCCGACGCATATCTGGTCGTCGCCGAAAGCTATTGCCGCTATAAAGCGCCCGCACGCTACGACGACGAATTAATCGTGCGCACGCACATTACGGAACAGCGGCGGCGAAGTTTACGCTTCAGCTACGAAATAATACGCGTCTCGGACGACGTGACAATTGCCGAAGGCGAAACAGGCCATGTCGTAACAGACTCGCGTGGACGCGTGCGCAGTTTCCCGCCTGAATACAATGCGCTCTTTGCGCCTTCGACAATCGGCGAATCTAATTACGCCGCTTCACAAAAGCCGGAGCGCGTGCCGAAAAACAGCGCGCCGGACTAAAATTAAGGAGTCAGTATTCAGAAGTCAGGAGACAGAATAAGGACGTGCATGTGATGAGCATCGACGCCAGAGCTGCCGCTTCTTCATTCTGACTTCTGAATACTGACTCCTGACTTCTCTCCCCTGACTTCTCTCTTTTACGCTTCATGCGGCAGCGAAAGGCGTGTGATGCTGCGCGCGCGTCCGGTTGTTTCGTCGATGTCCAAGACGACGCCGCAGATGCGCACGCTGCCTTCCGCGTGTTCAGCGCGCTTGCCTGTCGCCGTCGTAAAGCGTTCGATCACATCTTCGCGCTTCATGCCGATCACGCCCGCATAGCTTCCCGTCATCCCTAAGTCTGTCAGGTACGCCGTGCCTTGCGGCAGAATCCTGTCGTCCGCCGTTTGCACATGCGTGTGCGTGCCGACCATTGCCGAAACGCGCCCGTCCAGATACCAACCCATAGCGTACTTTTCCGAAGTCGCTTCGGCGTGCATATCCACGAGGCGGACTTTTATATTGGCATCGAGCGAGTCGATTAATTTATCCACAGTGCGGAACGGATCATCCGACGGCTGCATAAACACGCGCCCGATCAAATTGATGACGGCGACTTGCACGCCGCCGATTGCGCCCGTCCACATTCCCTGTCCGGGCGTTCCCGGCGGAAAATTTGCCGGGCGCAGCAAACGCCCGTTGCGATCTATGTAGGGCAGTATTTCGCGCTTATCGAAAATGTGATTACCGGAAGTCATCACGTCTATGCCGGAGTCGAAGAGTTCGTCGGCGTAGCGCGGCGTGATGGAGAATCCGCCCGCGACGTTTTCGCCGTTCAGCACCGCGAAATCTATGTCGTGTTGCTCGCGTATGTCCTGTATGCGTTCGAGCACGGCGATGCGCCCGGGCTTGGCGACGGCATCGCCGATCATCAATATTTTCATTCGCTGCTATGACCTTCGTTTCTAAAATAAAAAGCGCGCCTCGCTTTAACCTTTTGAGCGAGATGCGCCGCCTTATCCCGAGTTTTATATCAACTGCTAAAACTTTATCGAAAGCTTTATGAGTTTCGCTTGCTTGCCTATTGAATGTACAAAGATTATGGCTGGAGGGAAATCCGCGATGGCCGTTCCGAAACCGTGATTGGGCCTGCTCAAGCAGGTGGGTGACCTTTTAAGAGCCGCCGCCTCTGGTTTTCCTTACTATGAAGGAAACGCACTGGCTAAATGGCGGCATCGGTCTCCCTTATCAACGGCATTGGCTCAATCATCTAAAATCGGTGACGAACCCCGCAGAAATTACCCTCTGCCACCGGAGATATTACCACAATCGCAAGCTACGCGAAAAGCAATGGTTCAAAAATTTATGAGATGACCATGTTGCCCGCTTTGAGCACATGGTCGAGCATGGCGGCGCATTCCGTGCTGCGCGAAGCGAGTTGCGAATCGGCTTGGTCGTGAAGACGTTTCAGGCGGTGAAGTTCATCTGCGACGTGAAGCGCGGCGAGGATGGCGACTTTTAATGAATCGACGGTCAGCGTGCCGGAAGCTATCTCGCGCATACGCGTATCGACAAACTCCGCGAGCTGCGTGATGTATTCGCCGTCGCCGTCCGAACGAATATTATACGTTTGATTGTAAATCTCCACGCGAATCGTCGGCGTCGAAATTGCTTCCGTGCGGCTTTTGCCCATAGACATAAATTCACTCCGTTACTTCAGACATCGCTTGCGCGTCGCTCGCATATTATTTGCGCATCGCTTCGACGGCTTCCGGGTCGATGGCGGCGATGGCGTCCAGCATGGCTTCGACTTTCGCGCGAATCATATCGCGCTCGGCAAGCAATCGTTCGACGTGTGTTTCGAGCCGGTCTTTTTCATCCAGCAGGCCGCCGAGTTCGCGCCTCACGGTGGACACTTCGCGTTCGAGGCTCTCTTTATCCTGCCGCAGCGTCTTGGTCAATTCAATGGTGCGGTATATTTTGTCTTCCAGATGCGAAAACTTTTCCAGTCCAGATATTCCGACCATCGCTGCTTCTTCTCCTCAGAATTCTTTTTCATCTACTAACGCGCGTTGACAGATTATGCGACGAGCGCGCCCGAAGTGGCAAGACTCATGCGTAAAATCAATCTTGAAAATCTAAAAGGGCAATTTACGCTTGCGGCACGCGCGCGCCTGTTTTGCGTTCAAGCGCTTCGAGCACTCGCCCGTGCATTTCATTAACTTCCTCATCAAAGAGCGTTCGCTCATCGGCGCGATACTCGAACCGGAGCGTCACGCGACGCTCGTCAGCCGGGACATTCGCGCCCTCGTATTCATTTACAAAACGAACATCGCGGCAATTTTCCACATGCTCATCAAAGACCGCTTGAAGCATTTCGGCGAGCGTCAACTGCCGATGAATGCTAAACGTCACATCGCGCACAATCGAAGGATAACGGGCAAGCGTTCGGTAAACTGCATTCACTTCCGCGCCATTCAAGAGCGTGGTCAAATCGAGTTCTGCGACATAGAGCGGCTGGCGTATTTTGTAAAGCCCCGCAATCGTTTCATCGAGCCTGCCGATGCTTCCGATGATTGTTTTATCCGGCAAGGAAATGCTCGCCGCCTGTCCTTCGCGCAAATGCTTGACGTGCGCTGCGTGAAACCCGAGCGCCGCACACTTCAACGCATCGGCAACGATTTCGAGCACGCCCTTCAAATCGAAGAAATCCAACTCGCGCGCCGTGCCAACACGCGCGGCTTCGGTTGCCGTGCCGACTGCGACGAGCGCCAACGCTTCACGCTCGAGCGGTAATTCGCCAAGGGCGTCGTCGTGCTGTGCCGCAAAGATGCGCCCCGTCTCGAACAAGCGCACATCACGCGTGCCGTAATTAAAATTATGCCGCACGGCCTGAAGAAGTCCCGGCAGCAAGCTCGGGCGCATTCTGGTCGCGCCTTCGATAATCGAATTACGCAAAGTCACGAAACGATTTTCGCCGCCGTCATCGCGCACGAAGTTCGGCATAACGCCGAAACGATCATCCGTGCCAGCGTCAATGAAACTGTAACTAATCGCTTCGTCGTAGCCGCCCGCCGCCAGAGCATTGCGCATACTGCGTTTTCTTTTTTCGTTCGGCTGGTACTCACCCGCGTGAGTTGCCGACGGAAGCATCGTTGCTATTTTTTCGTAACCGACGTGGCGCGCGATTTCTTCCACCAAATCCTCTTCGCGCTCAATGTCCACGCGCCACGTCGGAGCGACGAAGTTCAACGCTTTACCCGTAGTGACTCGTTGAATTGAACCGGCGAAATAATTTTCAACAGAAGGATTCGTTGCGCCGTTTTCTTCTTCGCTCGCCTGTTCGATGAAACCGAGCGCCGCGAGAATGCGCATCATCTCCGACAATTCAACATCGAGGCCGGTCAGCGTTTTGACGCGCGACGGGCGAAGACTTACCACAGGCTGTTTTATTTTTTGCGGATAAACGTCAATCGAATCAATCGTCGCTGTGCCGCCCGCGATGTCGCAGATGAGCGCGACGCATCGGTCAAGCGCGCGCATGACGCCATCATAATCGACGCCGCGCTCGAAGCGGTGCGAAGCTTCCGTGTGCAGTCCGAGCAGCCGCGAAGTCCGGCGCACGCTTGCCGGATCGAAATACGCGCTTTCAATTAATACGTCCCGCGTCTCGCTTGAAATCTCCGTCGCTTCTCCGCCCATCACGCCCGCCACGGCGACTGCGCGCGAGGCGTCCGCGATGACCAGCATTTCCGCATCGAGTTCGCGTTCCGTGCCGTCGAGCGTCTTGATTTTTTCTCCTGCTTCGGCGCGTCGCACGATGATTCGTTGTTCAATTAACTTTGCAAAATCGAACGCGTGCAGCGGCTGCCCCTGTTCGTGCAGAACATAGTTCGTAATATCTGCGACGTTGTTGATTGAACGCTGCCCGATAGCTTCCAAACGCTTTATTAACCATTCGGGCGATGCGGCAATCTTCACGCCCCGCACCACTCGCGCCGCATAACGCGGGCAGAACTTCGCTTCGCGCACTTCGATTGACGTTAAAGTTTCAATGCGCCCGTCAATTCGCGTAACGTCTGCCTGTGGCAAGCTCACAGCACTTTTGTCGATCACTGCGACTTCGCGCGCGACGCCTAGATGCGACAAACAATCAGGGCGGTTCGACGTGAGGTCTATGTCCAATACGAAATCATCGCCCGCCGCTTCGTGTACAGCTTCAACCGCCAGCCCGACCATCGTCAAACGTTCCGCCAACTCGCGCGGCGCGAGCAATGTGCCGGACAATTCACGAAGCCATTTGTAACTAATGTTCATAATCGGTGGTCAGGGGTCAGTAGCCGGTAATCAGTAAAGACGAAAGCTTTTTTTGTTCACCGATCACTGACCACTGTTTACTGTCAGGCAAATTGTTCGAGGAAGCGCGTGTCGTTTTCAAATAGCAAACGAATATCGTCAAGCTCGTAAAGCAGAGCCGCCATGCGGTCTATGCCGAGACCGAAGGCGAAGCCGGAAAACTCATCAGGGTTGACACCGACGGCGCGCAAAACATTCGGATGCACCATGCCGCTGCCGCCGAGTTCGATCCAGCCCGAGCCTTTGCAGATGCGGCAACCCGCGCCGCCGCATTTGAAGCAACTGAAATCGAACTCCGCGCTCGGCTCCGTGAACGGAAAGTAGGACGGGCGAAAGCGCGTGCGAGTCTGTGAGCCGAACATGCGGCGCAAGAATTCCGCCATCGTGCCTTTCAAATGCGCCATCGTGATTCCGCGATCCACGCACAAGCCTTCGACTTGATGAAACATAGGAACGTGCGTCGGGTCTGGCGTGTCGCGTCGAAAAACGCGTCCGGGCGCAATGATTCGCAGAGGCGCGCCGCGTCGCTCCATCGCGTGAATCTGTACTGTGGAAGTCTGCGAACGAAGCGCGAAGCCTTGCGTCGTGTAGAACGTGTCCTGTGAGGCGCGCGCCGGATGATTTTCAGGAATATTGAGCGCGTCGAAATTATAAAAATCGGTTTCGATTTCGCGGTCATCTTCAATCGTATACCCGAGCGACACGAAAATGTCTTCGACGCGTTCGCGCACCAAAGTTATCGGATGCAAATGTCCGCGACGCGCGCGGCGTCCCGGCAGCGTGACATCAATGCGTTCGCGTTCGATGCGCGCGACGACGACGAAATCCTTTAGCGCTGCGTCAACTTCATCAATTGCCGCGACAATCTTTGTTTCGAGTTGCTGAACTAATTGACCAAAACTTGCGCGTTCGTCAGGCGAAACGCGGCCAATCAATTTCTTCACCGCCGCAAGTTCGCTTTTCTTACCTGTGTGGCGCGTGCGCAGTTCGACTAATTCGCGCGAAAACATTTCCGCATCGTCGAGCGGCAATTCATTTGCAGACAGCGCAACGCGAAAGCGCGAAAAGCGCTCGAACTCATGCTCGAACGCTTTGTATGCAGCTTCCGCCCGCGATGTTGGATCGTCGATTCGTGCGCCTTCCGGCATCACTCAAAGTCCTTTACGTTTTCAGTTTCAGGCAGCCGCCTGTTGCTGCTGCTGTTGCGGCGGCTCGTTCTGCAAAGCCGTTTTGATTTGTCCGGCGAGGTCTGCGAACGCTTCGGGTTGGCTAATGGCTAAATCCGCGAGAATTTTGCGGTCGAGTTCGATGCCGGAAACTTTCAGGCCGTGCATAAATTGCGAATAGTTCAGGCCGTTCAAACGCGCGGCAGCGCCGATGCGCACGATCCACAAACTGCGAAAATCCCTTTTCTTCAGCTTGCGTCCCGTGTAAGCGAAGTTCAAGCCGCGCTCGACGGATTCCTTCGCCGAACGATACAGCTTCGATTTAGTGCCGCGATAGCCTTTGGCTAATTTAAGAATTTTCTTGCGCCGCTCGGTGCGCTTATTTCCACGTTTTGCGCGGGGCATAAGTGGTTACCTCCAATAATAAAATGATGAATAGAAATGAAAGCAGATGTCGGATGTTAGATACTAGATGCTGGTTCAAAATCAATTACTAGCATCCAGTATCTAACTTCCAGCATCTCTGCATTCTTAGCCGCGTCCGTAGGGCAGCATTGTTTCGACGCGTTTTTGATCTCCGGCGGAGACGAGAGCATCGATGTCGAGCAGACGTTTACGCTTGCTGCTTTTCTTCGTCAGAATGTGACGCGCGTGCGAATGGCCGCGCTTGATCTTTCCCGTGGCCGTTAAGCGAAACCGCTTGGCCGCGCCTTTATGTGTTTTAAGTTTAGGCATTATTGCTCCTCTGTTGAATTTGCGATTTTGGATTTGCGATTGAACTGAAGCCATAACCAGCTTTTTTCACAATCGCAAATCGACAATCGCTAATCTAAAATTATGTATTGCCGCTTGTTTCAGTTGCGCCTGCCTCAGGCTTTGCTACGCTCGGTTCGAGCGTCGCGGCGCTTGCTTCAGGCTTTGGTGCGCCTGCTTCCGGCTTCGGCGTGCTTTCAGGCTTCGGTGCGCTGCTCTTGTTACCGCCGCCGCCGCTACTGCCGCCACCGCTACGCTTCGGCGCAAAAATAATAAACATTTGATTGCCTTCCATGCGCGGGCGCGATTCGACTTCGCCCACGTCCAGAAGGTCTGCCTCGAGTTTTGCGAGAATGCGCGAGCCGAGTTCCCTGTGCGCCATTTCTCTGCCGCGAAACCAGATCGTCGCTTTTACTTTATCGCCGTCATTAAGCCAATCGCGCGCGTGCTTCATGCGATAGTCGTAGTCGTGATCGTCCGTGCCGGGACGAAACTTGATTTCCTTGACGGTGATGACGACCTGTTTCTTTTTCGCCTCGTTCGCCTTTTTCTTCGCTTCATACTGAAACTTGCCGAAGTCCGTGATGCGGCAAACGGGCGGCTCGGCGTTGGCGGCGACTTCGACCAAATCCATGCCGCGCTCACGCGCAATGCGTATCGCCTCGCGCGTTTCCATGACGCCGAGTTGCTCGCCGTCATCACTGACGACGCGCACTTCAGGCACGCGAATTCGATCATTGATGCGCGCGCTCGGCGTGCGCCGTGTGTCCGGGCGCTGGCCGCGACCTCTAAAACCTGTAGCTATACTCCACCTCCGATGTGAGACTTCCTGATTTAATTTAAGCGCGTGTTTCGATGAGATTGCGCGCCGTTGCTTTGAATTCGTCAAGCGTCATCGCGCCGATGTCACCCTCTTTGCGTTCGCGCACGGCGACCTTGCGCTCTTCCATTTCACGATCACCCAGCACGAGCATAAAAGGGATTTTTAATAACTGCGCGTGGCGAATCTTCGCGCCGATTTTTTCGCTGCGCAAGTTTGTTTCAACACGCAAGCCTGCCGCGCGAAGTTCACGCGCGACTTCTTCCGCATAACCGTTGATGCGATCTGTGATCGGCAAAACAATCGCTTGCACAGGCGCGAGCCAGACGGGAAACGCGCCCGCATAGTGTTCTATCAAGACGCCGAAGAATCTTTCGACTGAACCGAACAGCGCGCGATGAACCATCACGGGGCGATGCGCTTTGCCGTCTTCGCCGATGTATTCAAGCTCGAATCGCTCCGGCAAATTAAAGTCCAACTGCACTGTGCCGAGTTGCCACAAACGCCCTATAGCATCCTCGATCTTGAAATCAATCTTCGGGCCGTAAAAGGCCGCTTCGCCTTCGATGCGCTCGTATGGAATGCCGCGCTCGCTCAAGGCTTCGGCGAGGGCGCGTTCGGCGTTCTCCCAATCTTCCGGCGCGCCGAGATATTGCTTGCCTGTGCCGTCGCCTTTGACGGAAAGCTCGATCTTGATTTTCTCGAAACCGAAGGTGCGAAAAACTTGCTGCGCGAACTCGACGCAATCGCTGAACTCCGCGCGCACTGTTTCCGGCGTGCAGAAAAGATGCGCGTCGTCCACCGTGAAGCCGCGCACGCGCATCAATCCGTGCAGCGTGCCTGATAATTCCGCGCGATAAACCGTGCCCATCTCCGCATAGCGCAAAGGCAAATCGCGGTAAGAGCGTTGCTGCGATTTATAGATGGCGATATGAAACGGGCAGTTCATCGGCTTCAAGCGAAACTCCGCGTCTTCGAGTTTCGTCGGCGCAAACATCGAATCGCCGTAATTCTGTTCGTGCCCGCTGATCTGCCACAACTCGCGGCGCGCGATGTGCGGCGTCGAAACGAATTTGTAGTTGCGCTTGATTAATTCGTCGTACAGGTAATCTTCCATCTGCTTGCGAACGATTGCGCCGTTCGGATGCCAGAAGATCAACCCTTGCCCGTACTGTTCCTGAATCGAAAAAAGATCGAGTTCGCGCCCTAGCTTTCTGTGATCGCGCCGCTCCGCTTCTTCGCGCTGCTTGAGCCACGCGTCCAACTCTTCCTGCGTGGCGAAGGCCGTTCCGTAAATGCGCTGCATCTGCTGCTGCGTGGCATCGCCCATCCAGTAAGCGCCCGCGAGTGAAAGCAATTTGAAGGCTTTCAGCTTGTTTGTGTTCGGCACGTGAGGGCCGAGACAGAAATCTATAAACGGCGAATCGTCTATGTAATAAACGCTGACTTGCTCGCCGCCTTTTTCTTTGACCAACTGCTGCTTCAAAGGCTCGTCGCGTTCGGCGAAGACGCGCAGTGCTTCCGTCTTCGCAATAACTTCGCGGCGATAGGCGAGGTTGCGCTTGGCGATGTCGCGCATCTTTTTTTCGATGACGGGCAAATCGGCTTCAGTCAAAGTGCGCGTGGCAATCACGTCGTAAAAGAAACCGTAGCGCGGATCGTCGAGCAGAGCGGGGCCAATGCCGAGTTTCGTTCCCGGAAAAAGATCGAGCACGGCGGCGGCGAGCAAGTGCGCCGTCGAGTGGCGCAGCACGTCAAGCCCGTCGAGCGTTTGCGGCAACACAGGTTCAATCAAGACGGCATCGTCGCCGTTCAAGTTTGCGGCGTCGAGCGTGTACGCGAGATCGACTTCGCGCCCGTTGACTTTAGCCGCGAGCGCTTGCTTGGCAACATCGCGGTCAAGCTTTTTCAAGGCTTCCGCCACCGTCACAGGAAACGAAAACTGTGCCGTCGCGCCGTCTTTTAATTGAACGTTAATATCGCTCATCGCAAATAATCTTTCGCTTCAATTGTGCCGCAAACGAAGGCCGGGAAAGAAGCGCGCCACACGCCGCAACAATCATGCGCTGAAATATAAAGCTCGCATGAAGCTGCGTTCGCGTATCGAAAAAGCGTCAACCGAATTATGTGTTGACCGTCGCTGAAAGGACGGCAACTTGCTTTACAGATCGGATTCGATGGAAGCGCCTTCG
>JAABUK010002221.1_pt1 | contig 35343 bp, 48 predicted proteins | sample 5559141 | NCBI WGS metagenome assembly JAABUK01 (sample SAMN10711869, study PRJNA513367) | rock metagenome | isolation source: Antarctica rocks | place: Antarctica: Victoria Land, Pudding Butte nord | collected 2016-01-03
CTGCTCGTGGAGGGTCACAGCTGCAGACCATGCATGACTGCCACAACGGCCTTGAGCTTGGCTGTCAAGCAGCAACCTCACCTGCAGTCAAACAAGTCTTGAGCAGGTATGCTGTGCTGATGATTCACATTCTGCCATGCAAAGAAAATTTCATCCCAGATCATGCTGACATGCTGCAGTCCAGGGCAGCAACAAAGCACAGAGCCTTATCACATTCATAACAGGCTTCTGCACATTTGGTCTTAGCCAGCATGACTGAATGCAACATACCTGCAACTGCTGCTAGAATATCGACGGTGGGATACAACTATATTTGCAGCAGTATCTACTTTCAACTTCTGGCACTGTGACAGCAACAACATGCACATCCCCGCAGCGAAAGCACATCAAAATACAATACCTCTGTAATACGACACCTCACAGAACCTGCAGCTCAAAGAAGCTGAAACTCCCTTGCTGCTATTTCAGCTGCAGAAATGGCTCAGAATCTACATTGGCGTACATGTCAGATGCCTTGTCTTATGATGTTGGATTGTTTGAGCATGTACAGAAATGCTGATAATGCTTACCAAATGCTGATGTCATGACATGGTGCTGTGGGTAGGTGGCAAAGCAGGATTGCCAAGCAAGCAGGTGAGCTGGTTGGCAAGGAGGAAGAAGAGGACCTGTACTTCGAAGGAGGGCACCATTCCCAGGAGTTTGTGAAGCTAGTGGTCAGTGTTCTTGCAGCAGCTCAAGCATTGCACATCAGTCGTTCATAGTTACACCAGTTTCAAGACCCAACAAGCGCTTCTGTTGCAGCATTTGGGCTACAGGTCATGACTGCACAGCCAGCCTTGCATGTCACGCAATAACATTGCAATTTTTGTCAGTCACAGCCTTGACAGCCAGGCAAGAACATGCCTGTATTGTGCTTTGAGGTGCTCCTTACTGTTTCGCACTGCAGCTCATGGCTGTCATCAGTTAGATCTACACGCATCAGCTTTGTGGTGATCATTTGGGTGAATCTGCCTTTGCTGATGCAGGGCGACGGTAAGCTGCAAAGCTTGTTTGTGGAAGCCATGGTGAATGAAGCTCGCACAGACAAAGACATGCAAGTCTGGCAGGCGACTCTGCGCAGCGTGCTTAACACGCTGAAGCAGACAACCTTCACAAACGCTGCAGCACTGCAGAGCAAGCTCTTTGCTTTGGATGTGTTCTTCAGGACGCCTGTTTTACAAAGATTGCTGGTGGGCACTTACTTTCTCACTTGATGGACCAGGATCATGCATGTTTGAGCAAGTCTACCATAGCAATGCAGATTTGTGCCTGGTTTGCTGGTTTCCTAGCCTTGGTTGCATTCCACTCCTACGCACGCCTTGCTGAACCTAATGTTGTACACATGTCGTTGATTGTGTCTGGTGTGCCTCCATTGAACTCTTTGTGTTCCTGTAGGCCGCATTACTTCTGGAGGAAGCTGCTCAAGCAGCCGGCAAGTCTGGTCAAGCCATGGAAGCTTCATCAGTGCTGGCGCCTCTGCTCTCAGGTGAGCGCCCACAAGTGCTGCTCTCATTCCATGCATTGCCATTTTCTTGAGGCTGTCCTAATCCTCAGCTAACCACCCAGATTAGAGTCAGCACAGGCATGCCATGTTGCTGCTGCAGCAGCTCAAAGCTCGGCAGCAGACATGGCCAATGTTGCCGGTCAGGTCCTGCATTGCACAATGCTGCTCATTTTGAAGTGCAGCAACCACCCAACAAGGGCAATCAACAAGGTGCCCCTGGCTGCATGCAACGTCAACACTTATCTGCTGTGTTGGCTGGCTTAACACTGAAGAGTGTGTTGTCCTTTTCAGCTTGCATCATTCCAACCAACAACAGGTCAAAGCAACTCGCAGACGTGACTTCTTTGTACAGAGTCCAGCAATGCAAACGCAACTGGGTTCTGAGCAGAGCTGCCATTCTGATTGCTGAGCTTCTCTTTGCACCACCACACTGCCTGCAGTCAGACTCGCACATGAAGCAACCACATGCTTTGGTGTGTGCAGTGTCAACAATGCCCGACAATGTGAGGTTCATGCAGACCCACCAGGTCATCTCGCCAGCCAAGGACTTCTTCACCTCCCTGCGCCGCTACCCCAACATGCGCAGCGAGGTGGAGGTTAGCATGAGGGGCCTCAGAGCTGCTCTTGGCAATGTCTGCAGGGCTGCGCATGGCGTGTGCGAGCGCTTGGTCAAGCTCAAGGTCAGCAGCCGCAGCATCTTGGTGCAGTGCTTTGTCCCCTTCTAGTGCAGGCTCATGAATGGCAAGCTGCAGTGCCGCAGTCTGTTGACCTGGCCTTGGGCAGAAGATTTGCTTGGCGGCACCAAGGTTCAGTCCATGTAACAACAGACTGTCATGACAGCAGTAGATAGCAAAGCTTGCAAAGTGCCTGGATGTGGGTGTCAGACAATTGATGGAACAACGTTATATTTGTTTCATGGGCACCATTGCTACCATGTTGCGGCAGCACCCAGACCCATTACGCTAGAATAACTGAAGTATGGTACTACTTGCTGCAACTAATGTGACATGATGATTGTCTGCCCAAGATTGCACCATGTGTGTCTGGACCACAGCTCTGAAAGTCACAAGGCAATTGCATGGCCTTCAAACTCAAGCAGGCCCCCCTTGCATCTTGCAGGCCACTGAGCCAGCTGGCATTGCCAAAGAAGCTGTCCTGGCATGGATATCAGCAGCTGCAGGCACCAGCACAGTGCGCACATCAGGGGGCGAATCTAAGGGAGCCATCGAAAGGGCTCCCCTGAAGCATGGCTCCAGTGATGCCTTCAGCCTGGGCCTCCTGGGGCTATGTCTGCTCTTCTGCAAGCCCTTCCTGGGGGCTGAGCAGAAGCATCTGGACCGGCTGGATGTCTCGTATTACTCTCAGTACGCCAACAGGTAACACTGCTTGTCTGTGCCTTTGTCTGATACAACAAGAGGGTGTTGGTCCATCAAAGTACCCAGAAGCAGCATTAGGACAATGGTGTGTGCAGCAGACATTCTCCTCTTCCATAGCATCATCATCCTTATCATGATCACTTTCTAGCAAGGCTGCAAGGTCTGCCTAGGTGTGTGCCAGTAATGAGGCACTCTTGTCCTGTGCTCAGCAACACTTCAATGTGCAGACATGCTCCTGTTTCCTACTAGAGACACCCGTCAGTGACACCTGTATGAGACATTTGTTGGTCTCCCATGGGCCTTGACAGGTGGCTGCTCTGTTGCAGGCTGCCAGAGGTGGCAGCAGCCCAGACACTGGCAGGGCGGGACAATTCAGAAGGCCCTGCCTCCTTGAGTGGGCGTCCATATGTCTCACAACTGCAGCCTGGCCCCAGCAATGCCCACTTTGTAGCAGAGTGCTTCTTCCTCACACAGAGGGTCATCCATACTGGCCTCATGCCTTCAGGTGCAATACCCACACTGTATCTTTGTCCTTTCACAGAGGGTGATGCGTATTGGCTTTAGGTGCACATCTAAGTGCATCAGTCAGTGGTTTTCCATGCTGATTCACCAGAGCATTGCAGCAGACTCAATCGCATAAGCCCCATTGACACACTGAGCATGCACATGCTACCATGCCTGTGTGGATGTAAACGTTGCAGGTGTGCTTTGCCTTCAAGTGCGTCTGCATGTAAGCAAGAAAGTCATGTCAAAGCTTTATGCAATCCAACAGTATCTGGAGCCAAAGCCGTTTGCGTCAATATGTGCTTTGCTGCTGCAGTCTACCGATTCCAGCAAGTCAGCGACATTCTGTATCGGCGCAACAAACAGCAGCAGCAACAGGGAGGTGAGGATCGTGAAGAAGACGAAGCACAGTCCTTGGACCTGTGGCTGCTGACCGACAGCACGCTTGCACAGCTCATGGATCCTCAACTAGCTGCGCCAGCTGTGCAATTCTTAGTCTTAGAGGTGACCCTTGTCTTCCTGGACGCACATGTCAACCTGTGCATGTGTCTTTGTGCCTGACAAGATCTACTCATCTAAATGCTGCGTTTGGACAAACGCAAGGAGGATTTGAGAGTGCTGTGTTGCTGTGCTTGCATACAATGCCGCCTGCTGCAGCTGCAGCTTTTACACCCTGCAGTGCTAAAGGTTTCTGTGGGCACCGGAATGCCCTCAAAGACATAATCCCTCCCTGTTTTCAAAACGCATATCCAAGTCTCTCATCACCTTGGCCCCGCCCATTCCTAGCGATGTCCCCAATGCTTGCAGGCAACATGGCTGCTGAAGCTAGCCAAGCAGGACCCCGAGACCGCCAGGAAGGCCTTTGCCAAGATTCCTGACTATGTCATCAGAGACATGACAGCCTGGCTGAGCTTTGTGATCAGAGGGGGGCAGCCAGACTTGGTGGCCTCCTGCCGCCTTGATGTCCTCATTGCCTTCCTGGTGGAGATGCTGCAAAGAGGGGATTTGGTGCAGAGCCCTATCATACAGGCCAAGATTGTGGAGCTTCTGCTCACTATGCTGTCTCCTCAGCTTGGACGACGGCGCAGCAAAGGTATGCAGTTACAACAGCCACACAACAAGTGTAGACTCAAGATGACTGTGTCCACAATTAACAGCATCCAGCAAGTTGTGGTCAAGTTGTGATCTATACCAAGGAGCTGGTTCAGGCGATGCACCAACTCATGCTGGAACTGGGATCTCCTCTAGGGTTATAGGGCAAGGCAATACCTTCAATGAGACAGGGTGTATCAAGACAGCCCAGGCCTCTGTGTTGTCACACACTGACATGGGCACATGTGAACCAACACAGCATTGCAACAAAGAACCGCTGATGGCGCCTTGTAGGCGTGCTGGGTCCTAGCCATCAAGGGGTGGGTGAACAGGCCCTGGTGGCAGCAGTCTTGGGGACGGGTGCAGCCCAGGAGCAGCTGGTGCCGGCCCTCATGGGTGCCTATGCCGCAGCAGACCATGTGGTCGGCTTGGACGTGGACAAGGACCAGTTTGACAAGTTTGGCATGCGCAACTGCATAGACAACATCTTGCTGGAGCTGTGGAAAGACCCAGGTTGGTCATGCGCATTCTGAATTGTCAAGCATGGAGCTGTTGCTTGTGACAAGTGTAGACAATGACAGCTGAGTGACGGCACATGTTGCAAATGCCAGTGTCTGAAATGGATGGCTGGCCCAACAATGGATCAAAACCGATGTACTAGATTTGGTAGCCTTGCAGGTTGACTGTCACAACTGTTTGAGCACCGTCAAAATTGATGCTGCATTTATGTTGTTTGCATCAGGCAGGCAGCGCTTACCATGCCTGCGCCTGCAACCTGCAAAATTCCGTCTTGCAGACACAACAAAAGTGCAGCAGTCAGCATTTTGTAAACAACACATTGCTATGGTCTCCTGCTGCCTGATGCAACACTTTCTGTGCATCAACACAGCCTTTGTGCTTGATATCCACCGTGCCGCAAGACTATGCAGCAGAGGCAGTCAGTTGCAACAATGCAATAATCCCCCACAGTACACCACCTTTCCGAGTCAGATTTGCCTGTTGGGCTTGAAGAGCTGCTTTGCCTGGTTCAGGGTGTGCTGCAAGTCTGACAAGGCTGGCAGCAGAGGCGGCCAAAAGCAGCCAGGACACTACCTTCTCCCAGTATGCTGCTGCAGTCCTGAACAGCCTGGTGTATCTGCTGAAGGACTCCCTGGAGCGGCTGCAGGACATCCACAACATTGAGGCCTCCATGGCTGATGAAGCTGCCTGGAAGGCTTTGCCCCCAAGGTGAGCTGCTAACTCCTGCCTGCTGTGCATGTCAGTGACTGACCTGCAGGTGCAGATCGTCTCACCTGTCCTTGGTATCTGAATTTTGCATTGACTTCTTTAGCTCTTCACACTGCTGTTGCACATGCATGTTGGCGTCATGGCTTTCGAGTGACGTGCAGCATGGCACGCCCGTTAGCATCATTACTGTCTCAGTCTCAGTAATGCTGTCAGCCGAAATATTGTGGCTGCTATAAGAGGGTAAGCCGGAGCATTTGAACTGCTTTACACTATTCTGCTAAGACCTCGGAATGTACCAATGGGGACATTGATGTGTAATGAAGCTCACATGACATTACGGTTGAGCAGGGAGCGAGCAGACAAGGAGTCCTTCTATGAGGGGCAGGGCAAGACTGCTGGGGGCTTTATGCACATGGCCCTCACCACTCTGGCTCTCCTGAACAAGCTGAGCGCTCACCCCGTGATCAAGCAGAGCTTCCTGCAGCCCCCTCTTGTGGGCTCAGCTGCCTACAACTGCCTCCACTTCCTGGAACTGCTGGTCAGGCTTCCAGCTTATGCTCTAAGCAAAAGAGATCAGTGGTGTCAGAATTGATTGGCATCTGTATTGCATGAAATAGGCCTGGTCTTGTTCTACGTGCTGCAATGACTATCCTGCATGTGCAGCACAAACCACAGAAGACTGACACCATGGCAGAAATGTTGTTCCAGCAAACAGCTCATAGCAGCTTCTTGTGCAGCACTCGCCTTGCACAGGTCCAACTTTGGACAGGTGTATTTGAGTCATTGCTAGTCCCCTGAAGTCCTGCGAGCTCTGTATAGCATAAGGCTGAAACCAGAGTGATGTTCTGCTGGCAGGTTGGTTCTCAAGGAGTAGGCTTGAAGGTGAAGGATCCCAAGAAGTACAACTTTGACCCTAAATCCCTGCTCCTGCAGATCTGCGAGGTATACACTATGCAATATTCCCTTGATTGACTACCCACCAAACAATGTTGCCATTACACGGGTGTCCAGCTGCTAACAGTCTGAACATGAGCCTCCAGCCAGCACCACAATGTACGTGGACAATTGCACCATGTGCCAGCAGTTCACCGTCATCGTGCATCGTCAGGCATTTTACGCGTCAAAGCCTGCACAGTCAGGATGACTTGGATAACAAGATGGATTGCATTGGCTTTGCATGCTGCAGGTGCTGCTACGCCTTGCTGAGGATAGCACATTTGTGGATGGTGTTGCTGGTGAGCCTGACTATGAGGAGCCGGTGCTGCGCAAAGCCCACCACATCCTCACTTCCAAGCAGCTGGGCGAGTATGAACATGCAGCAAGGCTTGACAAGCTCATTGCCCAGGTCAGCTTGCCACATCTTGAAATGCCTGTACAGTGACCTTGTTTTCTGTGTGTGCCTTCCCTCCATGTCTGCTTCTACTGGATGCAGCCCAGGACTTGATGCATCATCAGCAATGGCGATGTCCCCAGCTTTGAGCTCAGCACAATAGTACTTACAATCTAGCCAGCAGGCACAGTGACCCAATGGACAGCAGGCAAAATGTAGCGCCTGCAGGCATGTTGCCAACCCCGCAGCACCAACTTACTGACACCAAACAAAGTGTACACAGTCATGATACAGCTCCAAGACTGAACAAACTGAGTTGGTGTGGGTCTGTCAGGTAGCAGAGCGGCGGCAGGTGGCAGCACCACCAGGAGCAGCTGCAGCCTCTGCAACACCCCCAAGTCAGCAGCAGGTCACGCTGCCAGACCTCTCCTTCCCCACTGCTGCTCCTGCCAACCCAGAGGCGTCGTATAGGGCCGCCCTTGAGCCTTTGTCTGTCAGTGACTTTGACTCATCGGCTACTGGTGCATACAATAGGTGAGTGCTGACGACTGCCTTCATTATTGGATGAACATGCATGCTGCCTTGTTGTTGGATTACTGCAGGGCACTCATGTGTATGCTGCCTGGGTATTGACTTGCTGAATGTTGCAGTTAAATTTGAGGATTTCGCTGCAGGCACATGCATGTGACAGCAACATGACACACACAGACAGACCCAGTCCTGTGGGATTGATATGAACGCTACAATGCTTACTCAGACACACATTCTCCCAGTGTGCATCACACTTACAAGCTACCAATCTTGTCGTGACGCAATTCTGGTGATCATTCTGTTGGTTATGCACAGGGCGTTTGCTGTTATGGCACAGCAGGTGTCTGGTGACACTCAGACCAAGATGAAGCGGTTGAGCCGGGAGATGCGCAACCTGCGTGGCAAGACTTCCCTGCCCATCCACATGGCCTCCTCCATCTTTGTCCGGCATGACACTGACAGGATGGACAAAGTACGAGCCCTGATCACAGGTAATCACACATCCTCAACATCATCTGCTTTGCAGTCAGCTGGTCATACGCTACTTCTTGCCTGAAACACTGGCGTCCCATTGGTCCTGATACTTGTCACAGTTGTGTTTCTGCAACCAGTTGCAGTTCTCCAAGGCTGTTCTGCAAATGTATCTGCCACCACAGCTTTGTATTCATCAGAGAGCTAAGCATCACTTTGCTGGCAGTTGACCTGAGCGTGCCATGCATGGTGTGCTGTGGCACAGCTCTTGCAGCTCACAGCTGTGGTGTGCTTGGTAGGTCCTGAGGGCACTCCATACCATGGAGGCTGCTACATGTTTGATGTCTTCTTCCCCCAGGACTACCCCAACGTGCCACCCCTCATGAACATGGCTACCAATGGGGAGGGCCGCGCTAGATTCAATCCCAACCTGTATGCTGATGGCAAGGTCAGTACAATGTCCTTGGCCTGTATTTACCCTTTTTTGCAGCCCAAGTTTGTCACTGGTTGCAGCTTGCATGTTGTCATTGTCAGCCTGGAGTCCTTCCAGCTGTTTGCTCTGCAAACAGGGCTATGCAAGGGCTATGTGCCGTCATCTTGCCACACCAGCAGAAAGAGATGGGTGCACTCGTCAATTGCAATTACATGGCATTGTGGCCTTACTTTGAACTCACAAGTTGGGTTGAACAGTGCTTATGTACAGGCCAGCAACTGCAAGCTCGGCTTGCAAAAGCAAGATGCGCTTGCTGACTGACGTATTGTTGTGAAGTCAGGATTTGTTTCTGGACATATCTTTGTATCTTGGCTGCAGGTATGTTTGTCCTTGCTGGGTACATGGCATGGCACAGACGCATCTCAGAAATGGGACCCACAGAACAGCAGCCTGTTCCAGATCTTGTTATCCATTCAAGGCATGATCCTCATCTCGGATCCTTACTTCAATGAACCCAATGTAGAGCGAATGAGGGGCCAAGCTGAAGGCAACAAAGCCAGCAGCAGCTACAATGCTGAGATCCACCTCAACAACATCAGGTGTGGCTCCACTCTTGCCATCTATCTCAGACTAACCCAGGCTTCGTCTGAAAACATTGTTTCTCATCGTTCATCGCATGCACACTGTCCACTACATCTGCCTTGCACTATGCTAATGCTGCGAGTTGTGCTTCCAAATGATTGTACAGTGTGGTCAGCAGTGACTCATTTGGTTGCTGAATGGCTTCGTTCAATTCACGAATGCTGTTCGCTACAGATGGGGGATGATAGATCAGCTGCGAAAGCCCAAACCGGGGTTTGAAGGTGTCATCAAAGCACATTTTTCTCAGCTCAGGCATACGCTCATGGACCAATGTAAGAAGTGGTTTGAGGAGTCAGCAGACTTGGATGCGCTGTACCGGCGTCGCCTGGCAGATGCTATTGTCGAGCTGCATGGCCTGCTTGCTGCGTTGTGAGACAGGGCTATGCTACTGACTTTCTGGTTTTTACGTTTCATCCATTTTCTTGTCACTTCCTAGGGCATTGTACTCTAGACGCAAGTGATGTCTCGGGTCAATGATGACATTGCTCAGTATATGAAGGTGTACACTGACGCGCTGCACCTGAAACTGTTATGTTAAAACAGGCTTTCAACTCAATCTTCTTTTTAATGTGTATCTGCTGTCTAACACTGCGTTCACCTGTGTTGTCTAGATGATGTCCTAGTACAAGACTGCTGAATTTTCCTTCATGCTCTTGCTTTCAGCTACTGCTGCAGCTGAACCTGACCTGCAGGTTTATGCCTGCGCACAGGAGGCTAGGGCATGACTCTTGATTTGCCGGCATGCCTGGCGCCAGAGTGGCCGCTGGATACCAGCAGAAATAAATGCAACATGATCGTAGCTTGCAGTACATTGCGCACTGCACGCTTGAGCTTATGCTCAATAACATGAAGTTGACTGCTATGTGAGGCAGACACGTTTTGTTGGTTCAAAGCAGCAACAAGCAATGGCCGTCAGGCTGTCTGGCATCTGGCAGGTCCACTGGAGAATGCAAGAACTTCCATCAGCATGCTAGCCATGTGGACAAGGCTGTGTGTGCCCACTGTGAACGTATTAGTTTCCAGGGAACCATGTAAGCACGTCATGCTCACTGAGCTGTGTAACTGCACCGAAGCATAAGATGACCACGGGACTGTTGCTGCGTACGGTAGTTTGAGCCTCAAATTGTGAATGTGCTTGATGCCGTGACCATGGTCTTCAGATTGCGCATACCTTCCTCGCAGCGCTGTATGTGTACCTTCCGTTTGCTATATGCCACACGGCAAAAACATTCACAGGGGTAGCAACTCAGCTGTCCATTTGCGTCAACGACCAATCTTGAAAGCTGCAAAGACTGAGACGCACTGTAAATTTCTTGATGTCTCGCTCGGTTTGCGCCGCTGTGTGTTCGTTGACTTGGAGTTCCTGGCTGAGGATCGAGCTTGGATGCGGGGACCTCTGGCGACGACAAATTCCGGCCAGCCGAGCGCTCTCTCCACGCTTGCCTGAAAGGGTCAGTCACGCATCCAGCAGGCAAGTAACGCGCAAATGTGCATCTCCGCACAGGTGCCCGCGTGCACTTTGCTGCGCATCTTGTAGCGCGTGCACGCTCCGAAACCACATGACAGAATGTTGAGAATTGCAAGCGCCAATGTTGATGCGCTCGTACCAGCACGGTAATGCTGCCAAATGAAGCTGGGTATAGACTAGACAACCGGGCATTCGTCAAACAGACTCGACAAGCCTTCTTTACACAGTTCTCGTGGGTCAGAAAGAAATAGGGCGGGTCATAAAAAGTCAGGGCCATGACTGCCCTCGATGAGGATTGAACTCATGACCTCCGGATGACTCTCGTACGCTCAGCGTAGGCTGGGGTAGGTGTGTTATGGGACCGACGCGCTAACCAACTGCGCTACGAAGGCGAATGGATGCACACAACCCAAAAACTTACATTTATATACAATAAAACTCTACAGCATGCCACGTGTTGGCATCATTACAATGGTGATCGACAGTAGATCAAGTACACTAGTGTCCAAAGCACGTCGCCTTCAAGGCAAGCTGTTTAACGCTGCCATCAACAAGCAGTAATGTCAATGCTTTGTGACGGTATGCTGTGCTTGCCAGCAGATAGTAGAGTGCATGAGGCAATAGGAGGACACCAGCCTCATTAGGCACATTGCCTGGCAGAGAAAACCAGCTCAGCACTCCTTCACAGCACAGCTACAGGAAAAGCTCATCTTTAAGCTTCCTCATAAGATCGATAGCGAAATTCATACCATCCGCCAAACTCTAAAGTCGAAGATCTTGCAGTGATTGACTCATATTTTCATGCTTTCCATCCAGCTTGTTCATCGTGCGCGTCAATCACACAAATTGCAAAGTGTGGCCTCGCCCTTGAGCAAGCAACGTCAACAGCCCAAAAATGTCTTTGGTCAGGGCTCATGTTGCAGACATCAACGGGACCAACATGCATTGCATGCAAGGAGAAAGTTGCATCCACACTCACACATGTAAACTAACTTGTGTCACAGACTTGGCGTGATTGCTCGTGCGGGTGAACGCGGATCACGTGCAGGGAGCGCTAAAGGAGAAAGTTGCATTCGAACGCTGAGACCAACACAACGAAAGTTGACTAATCAGCAGGTCAAACATGCACCTCTTGTACCACACACATGCAACAGCGACCGCTTTGCAAGACCGCTGCGTACAAACACAATGGTGCGGCCCCAACGTTGCGTCCCGTCGAGCTTGTAACACAACTTGCGCACGCAGACCAAATCAATATTTTTAGAGATTCACAACGCCCGTCTGACCATAAAGTTTTCAGCTTGCTCTAGCTTTTCACCCTCGTCTTGTGGGTCTCCTGCAGCTTTTCAGCAGTCACCCAGACGTGTTGGAGACCGGGCGGCAATCTCGACGACCAGCCTTGAAATACTCAGATCACATCGACATGCCACTACTGACAAGACCTCAAACGCGTTTGAACAGGTACCCCGACGTGTCGAAAACAGCGGGCAAGAAGTCGTCTACTTCTTTGCTGTCTTGGCCCGGCTCTTTGGCCACCATCAGGCCCTCAACAAGCATTCCTTATGGTGCCTTTTTGCCTCAGGTCTGTCTGTGAAACCTTCGCCACACATCCACACCAACCAGTCAAGTGCTCGGTTGCAAGCTGTAACAAAACTCCAGCAAAGGGAGCCAAGCATGGTCCCATTGCTGGTCCTGCCGTCAGTTGTCAAAGAGCAGGCAGAGCCAGTGGCTGCTTTGCTTCTAAAGCAAGCAAGTAAATTACAGTTTGTGTGGCTGGCTGAACTTCATCATCATCTGCACCAACAGCATGTTGCACTTTGTGTCACTCACTGCCAACTTCCCATGCCGACAACTGTTTGCGAACAGGGAAGATGTGCTGCAGGGCACTTGTCAGTCGCAATTACATAATGCTGTGCTGCTGCTGTGAATATATGCCATGTGGCAAATGTCACCAATGTGTAAACAGCATTTGTCTGCTGCCTCCAGGTCAGCTTATGGGCCTGAGCAAGAAGCTGCAGACCTGCCAGCTCAGAAACCAGGTGTCACCACTAGCGCTGGTCCTCAGGTTGATGCATCTTTCCACCTGTCAATGTGTACGCATGAGGCCTTTCAGCCCTTATCAATGCTCTTTCAATCTTTTTCAAGCAAATGTGTGGCATGTACCTGCTTGCGATGTGTCTCTATACAGTACACTCAGCAGACGAAGATATACTGCTTTATGCTTGTGAGACTTGCTAAAATAATAACACATCTGGGTACACACATATCACCCCCAACGCTGCAGTTGTCCCTTACTATGAATGTCTATGGGGAGCTGCTGACTGTTGCTTCTGATTCTCCTGGTGCACAGAGTACAGCAGCAGATGGAATCTGCATGCAAACATTTCCTCTGGCAGCCCTAAAAAGTACATGTCGCAACCGATGGCTAAATCAGTGCGTATGTACAACAGGCATCCAGCATAGAAGATATTCCTGGGCAGCCCCAGAGCCTGCAGGGCAAGGTGCTGGAAGCAGCTGAGGGTGCCATCCAGCAGTTCAGCCCCTTCTCCAGGATACACCAGCATGTCTGCGGCTTCCACTTCTATGCTCATGACATCACACGCCAGGTCATCCCCTCACTCCCGCATCCTGTCTTACTCAACGATCTCTTGGCACTGCTGCTGCCTTTGCGCCCGCCACTAGACGGCAGCCTTGAGGTCTTCAGCTCAGCTGGTAGTGACTCCCTGGCCTTTGGCATTCTTGTTTCCTGACCAATAACATGCCACGCTCAGCATGCGCGAGTCTTCAATCAAGAAGCTCAAGCCTGAGAATTGGTGGATTGCTGCAAGTGCTTGCTGCTCCACGCTTCAGCAGCTGTGTGCATATGCAGCCAAAGGGCATCAGACACTATAGTGTACATCTGGCATGGGCCAATCAGTTTCACTCCATGGAAGCTGCTCATGTACAGGTGGAGGCTCATCATTTCTGCGCCTGCCCCAATGAGGATGTGCGACAGTGTGTCATCTATGACTCAGACAAGCCCAATGCACGCTTGATAGGATTGGAATACATCATTTCCAGCGAGCTCTTTGAGGGCCTGCCTGAGGAGGAGAAGGTCTACTGGCACAGCCACAAGTTTGAGGTCTCCTCTGGCACTCTGCAGGCATGTGATCAACTGCTCCAAGTCAGAATTGCCGTCAGGGCTTCCATGCTGGTCTGAAGGTCTGATATGTTACAAAAGAGAAATTGTTGATGGTGCAGCATGGTGGATGGACAAACAGAAACATTGCTCCATTATGTCATCAGCTGAATGGAACACATTGCATGTCTATGCCTCTGAGCAGTCTTGTACTGATAGGCTTTATGGCCCTCCTGCAGGCCCCTAGGGTGCCAGTCTTGGCTGAGGACCTGGAGATGAAGAAGCTGATCAACACATACGGCAAGACCTTCCACACCTGGCAGGTGGACCGGGGTGACACCCTACCCCTTGGTAACCCTCCTCACTGCTGCTGCCCATTGATTTTTACACACGTTGACCTGATGTTTTGACATTGCAACCTGGATTTCCTCTGGGGCTGTTGTGCTTGGTCTGATGCATCATGTCTTGTGCACCGCATGTTGTGTATCCTTTGCTATGCTTGTCTTCTGTCATGCAGATGTCATGCACACCACTGTTGTGCACATCTTACGCACAGGCCACTGTCACTGTATGTGCCATGTGTTCTCAAGCATGACACGCACCTCGCACCGTCATCCATGTTAATTGCAGATCGAGCTACAACTATGCAGTGTCCACAGTGTTGCCAGCTAATACACTACAGGAGCAGGTCAGTTTTCTGACACAGATTCTGCAATGTGTCAGGTCCCCACAGCTGATGATGGCATTCACTGAGGAGGGCCAAGCAGACCCCCTCATGGTGGCCAAGCGAGACAAGCTATATGGCACCAACAGCGAAGAGAGGAAAGAGCACAGGAGGAAGACCTTGGACTTCAGCCACCAGCCCAGCCCAGCTGCAGATCACTGGATGCAAGACAAGGGAGCCCACCAGCTGCAGACTGTCAAAATGGACTTCAAGAGTGGTGAGCTTTCAGCGTCTGGGTGCTATACCAGTGCTCATGAGCAAGACGTCTTCATGCACATCAGTTGAACACATCACGCACCCACGCTGATGCTTTGCACGGTGTTCTCTGCAGTTCATAGCTTGCTGCTGCCCAGATGACCTCCGGCTAGATGCATGCGGCATGTCTTGTCTGGGAGTTCCAGTTGCTCTTCACTGCTGCAGATTCAGACAATGAAACTTCTATGGACCAGACAAAATAGTCTTGGTCGGTTTGAAGCATAGCGATAACACTCAACAGAGCAAGAAGTTACACTTTTGCCACAGCAGATACAGCTTCAGTTTCTGCCTTCAGCATCATGTGCCGTTTCGCTTGATTCTGTGCTCACATTAAAATCGGGTGATTCAACACACAATTCAATTGCATTTACCTAGCCCTGCTGTAAGACTGACGAATATGTCGACACCATGCTGGGAGGCCACATTGAAGTTGAAGACAGGTGCCAATATCTGTGTACAGGCAGGTAGCATGCAGCCCTGAACATGAAGACATGCAGCAGCATGCCTGAAGATTGTGCAAGATACTCTGCTGGACAGATATTTCACTAGTGGGGACACCATGTCAGCACCAATGACTGCAGCTGTACTAAAGACACAATTTGTGGCATGTGTGATCCAGCCATTGCAGGAGTTTTTTGCAAATATGCCCCACAGGTGCCGCATCTTGGACTTTCAGGTCCAACACCAATCTCCCAACTTGGTGCAGCGTGAAAGAGATGACAGACATGCACATGTTTGCATTGCAACACCAACTGCACTCAATTTCTGCTGCATGCTCATATTAGACGAAGGGTAATACAGTGTAACATAAAATGTGTTGTATCAGCCTGCTGTCTACTGCACTAGGTTCATATCCAAACATTGGCAGAACACTTCAAGCACCCAGCCTATAGCTTGTTGAAGGAGACGACATTGATGGACTGGATGTACTCAGATTCCCCATCACGCACAATCTCCTCCTCAATGATGGAGTCCATGCTCTCTACCTTGGCATCCTCAATGACAGCAGTGATTTGCATCTTCCTGATTCCAAATCCTACTGGCACCAACTTAGCTGCAGAACACCAATACAGAGGAGTCAGAGATGAACTGAACTGTGAATTGCTACGCACACAGGTCAATGCATGACATGCCACACACAATGCAAACATGCATATCAAACACCCATTGGGTCAGGTGGCACTCAGTTGAAGACCAGCAATGTGCATGATTCACTGGTACATGTACGGGGTGAAGCTGTTGGTTGACATGCATGCAGGAGTGGGAAAGCTCACATGAACCCCACAGCAGACCATCCTTGACAATGGAGCGCACTTCCTTCTCTAGCTCTGCCATGTCTGTGGTGTCATCCCAAGGCTTCACATCTAGCACGATCATGGACTTGGTGAGCTTGGCCTTCTCAGCTCCACGTTTCTTAGCAGCCTCAATGATCTGCAAAGCCACCAGCAGTATCAGACACAGAATGTCATGAGCTGCACGAAACAAAACCGATGTTGTTTCATGACAGACAATACGTTTCATGACAGACAATACAACTCTAGACTGGAACAGTCAAAACCATTATACAGCAGGATGAGCTCTGCAAGAAGGCATGCCTGTAACATGACATCAGCAATGCACGCAGCATGAATATGAAGCGAGTGCGCAGCATCATCAGCAGTAGGCAAACAGAGATAGCCTGCAGCACATTCCTGCAGCACAGTCAAAGGGAGCTTACAGCATCCTTCTTGGCTTTGGCCTCCTTCTCCTCGTCAGTCATCTCACCAAACAGGTCGAGGTCCTCATCATCATCGCTGTCTGACATGTCGTCATCGTCAGCAGCTGCAACACATTTTGTTAAAGTAGGATGAAGGAGTCAGCTATGTAGCAGGATGCGGCTGTAGCCTGCCGGTATGTTCATATGTGCATGGATCACTTGGCTGTGATGTGCTGGAACAATGCAAATAGAAATAAGACGGCGGCCAGAGCAGTCTCACACTTGCATTTGCAGGCATGTGCCTGAACAAGCGACCATCATCAAGTTAGGCTTGCATGTGCGAGCTGTACCTGCAGCTGGAGCCTTGGCAGCTGCTGCGGGAGCTGCTGGTGTTTATGATGAGGGTGTTGATGGAGCAGGCGAGCTGGCAGATGCTGATCCTCCACTCACCTTGACACCCTTGCCGTTGCTGAAGCCCTCAAAACTGCAGGAACACAAAACCTGGAATTAGGTCAGTTGCACAATCTGACAGTGTGAAACCTGTTGCGCATTTTTGACGAAGATTATCGCACCTGTCTTGCAATCTCTTGGTGATGTGGCTGTACCATCTGCTGGCGTGGGGGTATTGGGAGGACTCTGGTGCCTTCTGAATTTGGGTGTAGACGATCAGATCGTCTTTGGATGCGTTGTATCTGCGCAAGCACGTTGTCATTGACGCAAAGGCATTGAGCGATGTATTCGGCACAATGGAGCGTAAGTTATAAACCTACCCATCAATGTAGCTATACGGGGCCAGGTGATCGTTCAAGGCCTTGAGTCCCTCGGCTTTGCTCAGATCTGGGAAGGAGACAGCCATGTCGAGAGCGTTGGATGTAAGTTCGAAACTTTGTCACAGTGAATGATCTGGATTGGCGGCGTCGGAGGAGTTGAACGAGCATCTATACATGGCTCGGACATCTAACACTGAGCGAAGAAGATGCATGGTTTGGTGCGCAAGCAAACGCAAGTAAAGTGCACATTGCGTTGACCGTGCCCTGCGCAGCAGAGCAGCATGGACCCGCTGTCTGCCCTGCGCGAGTTTGTTGTGGCTGGAAGACTGCAAGAGGTCGTGGCAAATGGTGATCGAATACAGTAAGTCTGGCCTGATCAAACTTTCTTGTTACATGTCCGCAGAGAGTTTCCTGCTGAGTTTTCCACCGATACCTCAGCTCACAGGCGATACCTATTTCTTGATTTTACTGCAAGGTTTGGAGACAAATACAGTTTCGCTAAACGCGCACCGACAAGCTATCAGTCTGGAAAAGGCACTGGTGAGTTTTACCCCTTGGAGACGCTTGCTTTCTGGGTGCAATGGGAGCAGCAGCACCCAGAACAACAGGGGTTCTCAGCGTACTTCCAAGCGGCCAGAAAGCAGCAGGCCGGCAACGTTGCTGTTGCAGACAGACAGGTATGCCTGACCAAGGAGTTGCTATCGCTGCACCTGCAGCAGACTTCTGTGCCCCTGAATGTAGTGCCAACGCAGGATCTGAAAGACTTTCTGACTGGTGTTGTACAAAGCAGCCAGTACATCAGGCAACCTGAAATCAACCTAACAGGGTTGCCCTTGCAACAAGAGGTGAGATCCTGTTTGATCACAGACACTGCAAGCATCCCACAAGCGCTCATCCCTGGTGTTCTTGCTCAATCATGTGTTGCACTACTGCTACATGCAGGCAGATGAGGCTCTGCAAGAGCCATCTTCCAAAAGACAGAGAGTAGAAGAAGGCTCGCCAGGTTTGTGATTCTAATCCTGCTTTCACCCCTTGCAGTATATTGATTATGGTAAAACACAACAAATGAGTGATGCAAACTGACATATGTGTACAAAGCGTACTTTCTCAAGCCCATGCATATGCACAATGTGGCATACGCCTCATGTTTGCTATGTTTGCAAGTGACTCAGTCCATGTAGTCACTCACAGCATACAAATTGCATAGCAATAGGCGTCATCCCTGCTCCTCTGTGGTTGATGCTGATCAATGTGCCCAACACTCTGCATGCATAAACGGAAGAGACAGACCTATAAGTTGCAATCCTGCAGAAGGTGAGGCAGCAGTCTTGCAACATGCACTAACCACAGAGCGCAAGCTCAGGGATCGCAACAGCCAGCTGGTGGTCCCAAACAAAAGCTTTGCACGTGTGCGCACAATCTGTGAGCAGCAGCTGCACCTGATGAGGCAGCCGCAACAGAAGCAGCAACACCAACCCTCCTCAGCCACACCATCTGCTCGGGTAACACAATACATAGTCTGCATCCTGCTGAGCCATGTCATCCAATTGCTTGCCTAGTAAGGCGCTGCATGACACATCACCTGCTGAGCTGGGCTGCAGCTTGTTACCCTGTCACAAGAACGTATACAACATGTAGTTCATACCCATCATGTCACTACATACATGAATTAGACATGACCATTTGCAGTTGTATGTATGCACTTAAGTGCATGTGGGTGTTCCTTGCATTACCTCCTCACACATGCGTTAATCGTCTCATTCACACAGGCCAGCACATCTCAAAGTCTTGTGAAGCCTAGTGGGCGGTTGGAGAGGGAGGTGGCTCCAGATCTGGGTCTGGGGGGTGCGGCCCAGCTGGGCATCAAGCTGGGAAGCCAGGCCAAGCCAGCTGCAGCACACCCCCCTTCTCAGCCCTCCTCTTCATCCAGACCGCCATCCTCCTCTCATAGGCCCCATTCACAGCCCAGCACCAGTGGCAGGTCAGCAGCCAGCTGCTGCTGTTGTTGGTCTCAATGTTGCTGTTGTATTGGGTGGTGTTGTGACTGTTCTCAAATGATGAAGTCCATCCTTTTTCCACTTTTGTTCGCGTCTTTCCATGTAATACTTCACGGTCTACGGTGTGGAGCCAGGCATGACCCATCAGACATCCTGGCCCGGAAGCACAGCTGAATTTGCTGTGCAACACAAAGAATTGAATGCATTACGAGCAATGCAGAGCCTGCATATGCAGATAGCTCCTGAAATGGCAGCTGCCAGCACTCACAGGCTCTGTTGTGCAACCTGCTTGCTGATCCATTCTGATCCCGCCATGCAACTTTCATACTGCATGGCATGGCAGTGACTTAGGGTCACATTTGCTGTACTGCCTGTAGGTCTGACCAGCAGGCTGCTGCTCCGCAACACAGAGGCAAGATGGTGAAGGGGACGCCCATCATCCTTGTCCCGCCTGGGGAAACTGCCACCATCACCATGTGGAATGCCAAGGTCAGCTTCTGCTTGTTACCACAACCACGCCCCGTACAACCTGCGTCGTACCGTTTGAAGGACGTTTGCATCATGTGTGGCAGGATCCTAGCAATGCAGTATTGGGGAACGTGCTGTGTTGTGATGGCAGAGGGCGTCACTTAGAAGCTTACCTTTGTGTGAATTGTTGCTGGTGTAATCTACAAGCAGGGTTTGCTGCCTTTTGCCCAGCCTTCTTTGTTTTGAACGTAGCTGAAGTGCTCACCAAATGAGAGATTTAGCTCACGGAGAAGTGGCAAAGATGAAAACTGTCTCTGGCTTTTCGATCAGGAGAAGCATAGCGTGCTTGCATGCAGGCATTTCTGGAACAGGGACAGTATGAGTCCATGGAGACCAGCAGGCAAGGTGCTGCAGCTGCAGGCAGAGGGAAGCTGCCCAAAGACAGAATACATCGCTCTGTCGGCCGTGCTCGCCCAATCAGATATGAGATCACTGACAGAGCTCCTTCAGATAAAGCTACCTGGGATCGGGTGGTGGCGCTCTTCTGTCTGGGCAAGGCCTGGCAGTTCAAGGCCTACCCAAAAGCTCTCTTCCCGGTGAGTATTGCTGAGATCAGCTGACCTGCATATGCACCGGGATGGACCTTCTCTGCAGCATCAGAGAAAGGTCATGCTCTGACTGTTCAAGCCTCACAGCGCAGGTTGTCTGCGTCTATCAGTTCTCCTGCATGTGCCAACCAAGCAAGACAATGGCCAATCTGTCAGTGGATCAAGTCTTTTGCCTGAAGATGCAGCCTTATGGCCGTCACTCTGGCAATGACTTGGTTTCTGTACACTTTGCACACAAGCTCTGCCCTGCCATTGTGAGCAGCACACAGTAAATGCAAATGCCTGTGTCTCAAAAGGCTTGTTTTAGTAAGATCTTGGTGTCTCTATGCAGGGCTGTGATGTAGGGGATACGGTTGCACTGTTCACACGGATCTTGGGAGTGTACCTGCACATGACAGATGAAGAGGTGCCAGCAGATGTGAAGAAGTGGAATGTGAAGATTCTTAGGCTGAATCGGCAAAATAGGCACACAGACATGGCGGAGGCCGGTCATTTCTATTCTGAATTAGATAAACATCTAAATGCTAACCCAGCCAAGGCTGCTACTCTGGCCTTTTAGATCATATGGAGTCAGAATTACGCAGGCAACAACAGTGACAGTATTGCAGTTCCATGCATCACCCAGCCCAGCACAATTTCGCATGATAGCGCACTGTACCACGATACCTCTATGATCCAGGCTTTACACCAAGCTGTGCATCCTCAAGATGGTGTACATGGGATCTAACCAAGGGAACATGGCCATTATGTGGTTGGGGAACAGAGTCTGGAATTACAATTTTCTTGATGACAGAACCTATCAGGCGGGTCTGCATGGACAGCGTCAGCTGAAACACATACACGAGCCACGGCCATGCGCAACAGAGGCAGACAAGCCGCATCATTATAATTTGAAATATGTTGGATTTCTAGGCTAACCAGCTAATTCAAACATACTCAGCACTAATTAGCATTATAGTGCTGTCAGTGCTAATGAAATGTGTCTCTGGGCAAGCTGAAATTGCTGAGACATGTGTGTACGGCTGTCAAACATCTGTCGCATCTTGCATATTTCAATCAGTAATGCTGGTCGGTTGCAAACTACAACTCTTTCCGCTTCTGTCTATGTGGGGCAATGTAAGGGCCACTCAGACGTGTCTATACCAAACACTCAAACACTGTACACATCAGAAGGGCTTGCAGCCATCCATACAAGGCAAAGTCAGCGTCTCAAGGGCTCGTAGGCAGGTTCATTTCTTCACTTGCTCTCAGCAGCAAACAATGCCCGCACAGTTCCAAGCAGATCACTTGAACTCCAGCATCATATTGTTCTCAGGATACAAGCCAACGCATGCCCTGAAGGTGTTCTCCAGCATAGCCCTCTGCTTGGACAGGGCGTTGACCACAGGGGTGCCATCAGGCACCAGGGGAGCCTTGGCCAAGTAGGACAGCAGCACTGCCACTGGGTGGAAGCCGTGCAGCTCCTTGCCCTCCTCCTTGAACTGCACCACCACATGAGCAATTTGGCATTGTGCAGCCAGACAACGCAGCAAGAGTTTGCATGCAGAGGACATGCAGCAAATGTAGATGCAGAGTATGTAGTGGCCACACGCAGAGAAAAAGAACAGTGCAACATCCTACTTGAACAAAGGGTGAAGCCACATGCCTTTGTGCAGTGCAGACGACAACAGCATCGAGCAAAAAAGGTCACCTGAATGCGGCTGGTCAGCTCAGCCAACAGGACCAGATCCAAGATGATGGGAGCAGCCAGCAAACTGTCCTCACACACGTTGTGCATGGAGATGGTGTTGTGACCGCCCATGAAGATCTCGCTCATGTACTCGTCCATGGCGCGCTTGCTGTCACCGACATTGGGCACATACTTGATGACAACCACATGGTCAGGGTGCTCTCCAGGCTTGTACAGGATGCTGTTGCTGGCCACCATGTCATCTACCACATTGCTCTTGCTGATCTCCTTGGACCGGAAGGTCTGGGGAGCCGACAAGTTCATGCCATCGTTGTTGCCCAAGTGGTTGTAACTGACAATGGAGGTGGGCTTGATCCCAGCGCCCACCAGGAAGTCAACCAGCACGCTCTTCATCTTGGTTTGTCCAGACTTGAAGTCGTCACCAGCAATGAGCACGTTCTTCTGGACTGCGTATTCAACCAGCCCAGGGACAAAGGTGTTCTGGGGGGCTCCGTTGATGAAGGGAACGCCCTCCTTGATGCAAGCCACAGCATACAAGCTGGAGGGAGCAACTTCGGTCTCATCGCGCTCAATGGACGCCAGCAGGTTCTCAGCAGTGTCGTTCAGGCCGTTCATGACATTGCTGTAACGCTCTGTGTTGGCAGTCCACAGGACAATGACCTGCATTCAATAGCACACTCATGAAAAACTCCCAGCAACAGCAAGTCAAGGTGCATGCAAAGTGCGCAGAATGCTACAAGAGTCCAGCGTGCAATTGTCTCAGAGGTCTTGGACATGATGTCCAAGCTCTATGTAATACCCAGATGCCGCCATTCACCTTTCCTGCTTTGCCTGTCCTGCTTTACCTTTCCTGCGTTACCTTTCCTGCTGTGTGCACAATTTGGGCTGACAGCTATGACATGGCTTGCACAAGAATTGTTGATTGTTCACCTTGTCAACCTTCTGCTCCTCCTTGAAAGTGCGAATCTGCTGCCTGACTTGCTCGACCTGCTCTGACCTTGTGCCCTTGATGATGTTGTCAGCACGAGTATCCTGGTTGGCAGCGATGAAGTCTGGGTCATAGATACCGGGCAGTGGCACCTGCTCCTTCATGTGAGGCACCAGTTGCCTCTGAAGCTCCCAATCAAGCACCTGCAGTAGGCATCACTGCTTCTATACCATTGTGCTCCACACCGATTGAGCACAATGCTGACATTGGCAAACAGCATGTGACCTTGCGGCAGATAAGAGCATGCGCTAGATTTACAGTCTAGCAGATGCATGTTTGCAGACTGACATAACTCTGACATGCTTCACAAAATGTGTTCACACCTGAGCGCGCTCCATGGCATCAGCCAGGTTGTGTGATGAAATGTCCCATCCACCAAAGACAATCTCCTCGGGCTTGACCATGGGCAACAGGGACTTGAATGGGGTAAAGACCTCCTCTCCCTTGTAGTTACCTAGCCTGAGGGTTGCAGCTTGAGTGAGACTGCCAAAGTAGTTTGGCTGCTTGAGGCCATCCTTGGTCATCCAGGTGATTCCACTGCAGCACACAAGCTGATGAGTACAAAAGTTGGACAAGTGGTTGCCCAAAAGCTTTGCGCACAGGATTGTATGCTAAAAATGTCTATCACTTACTGCTTATTGGCAAGCACGCCAGCTGTCAGTGTTGAACCATTATTGCCTCCCCATCCGACGAGCATCACTCTGCAAAGCAACACGCTGTGCTTTTAGACACTTTGCTAGGTAGTCGCAAGCCTGAGCACCAGTGATAGATAGTGCTGGATTGCCCTTCCGGTTGTGCAGGCAGAGGCACTCACCCTAGCTTGGGCAGCTTTGTGCTTGTTCGGAACTCATACTTGGACTGGATGGGCTTCACAATCCATTTGCCATTCGCGTCCCTGTCTACTTTGGTGTTTGCATAGTTGTACTGCGAAGCGATGTGATCAGCACCATACTCAACGTCGGGAGAATCCACCTGAAATTTGTCAACCAGCATTGTAACCTGGCCTAGGGGTGGACGGTGTGTATCGCAAACTGAAACGGGTGTTTCAACGAGTGTGCGGTACTCTGCCTGAAATGACAATCGAACAACTCCGTTTGTCATCGACTCCATTACTCACGGCTGCCGCCATCTGCTGGCCGATCGCGGTTAGAAGCTTCCACCGGGTATTCCACACCGTTGTTCAACTGATGCCAGCCCGCGAGACGTTGATGTCCTTGTAAGGCGAAGCGAATGCCTTGTGCTAGCTCTGCTTGGGCCGGTCATGCCGTAGATCTTGCTGACACTCCGCATGGTTCAGCTCGGCCACTGCACGCGGTTGAACTGACAGGTGTTGGGCGACTTTGCTCTGGGTGTGAGCACTGGAACAACATAAGGCCTCAGGCTTATGTTCGTTCACCAAGTCCTTTGTTACTTTGCTCCGGCGCAGCTTGTTTGCATATTAGCACCGCATCAGTGTGGTCCAAAGTATATGCTGGCGTCAACAGGACGCCATTCTGCTGGAAAATCCAGCTGCTTGTGCTGATGATGGTACCAGTAAGGCCACAGACAACAAGCAGCTGGATTTTGCGGCCTCATTGATGCCCTCATCACTGCTTGTTGCTGACCTGATGTTATCCTGCATCAGCTCTGCAGCAAGCTGGCCCGTCATAGCCAGCTGGACACAAACACAGCTTGACAGCTAATCGGGCGTTGAGCAGTTTTCTGTCACTCTCATATGATTTTGAATTGGCTCAAGCAACACGCTCTGCTAAGGCAGATACCAACAAATGTGATATTGTGCACAATCTTGTGCACAAGTCAGCTGCAGGCTCACAGGTTGCAAATGTATGTGAAACGCCAAGGCTTGTTCATTCGAGTGCCCATGACAGCCAATGCACCTGAAAGATCATGTGCCTGACACTGTCTGGTGGAACCTTTTGATAGATTGCACTGCCTCCCTTTGCGGCAGGTGCAATCAGCCAAGCATGGTGTACATGGACTGCGCTGTTTTCCTCTGCAGCTCTGCTCAAGGCTTGGCAGGTGCAGCCAGCCAAGCATTGCATACATAGGTTGTCGGAAACCCCTGAGCTATTGCAGTTTTGGGAAATAAGTGTTGGCTCAGCCCATACTGCTGGCAGTTGTGCTTAATAAGTCAGCCTGAAAATATTTCAGAGCTGCCTTGAGGTTCCTGACCTTGACTGTAAACATGATACCTTTCCAAAGACTTCCTGTCTCATAGAAAACAGCCGTCCATTCAACAAATCGGTGCACCTGCCTCACGTGAGGCAGTGGTTTGAAACATACATGTGCAGCAGTCAGCTTTGCTCAGTTGCTCAGGAGTGGATAGCTTTCACAAACAAATCGACCCGCATTGTAGCTTTGAAATTCACATCAAACATGATCATGGCCCTGCTCAATCATGTTCTACAACTCCTGGAAGCAGCAGAGGCTAACATACAAAAACAGCAGTTGACCACGTGTGCGGTGCCAGTATCCCAGAGAGCTGAAGGTGGCCGTTCGAATGCAACATTGGTGACGTTAATCCAGACATCCTACATGATGGATCGCTTGAGCATACATGTATGTCTCACATAGAATTCTTCGTGGTCTTACACTGGGTTCTGCAGCTCCCTGCACTGAAATTGGAGGCAACTATTGATCAAGCGTTATGGAAGGGACATCGTGTTCCTTATCCCAGTCACGAGGTAAATTGAATGTCAGATTTTGCACCCCTTTTGCAGTGTGTTCAGCAGCCAATTGCAATAAATCTGGCCTGAGTCTGCAGGGCCGTGTCAGCTCGTCCTTAGCCGGCTTCAGTCAATACAAGCGTTGTCTGTCAAAAGAGTATAATTCATACGCCAGGCTGCATATGCAGCGCCAGATAGTTCCAATTGCCTCAAGTGGTTTGCGTCATTAGTCGGTGTTTGGCCTTGTCAACCGAGCAGACATGCAACAAACCAAAGGCAGCACGTCTCGCACTTCTGCAGTCGGCTATGGTTGCGACAGACATGCACGTCCGTTTACATACGGCTGGAAACGTTTGGCCAGAACATCTGGCATGCAGCAACACACGGAACACCGATCCGTACGCAGCTGCAGCAAGTTGAGCGTGATGACCCGAGCAGTCTTGGAACGACCTCCTCCAGCATCATTTGCGCGTCAGCGCCCTGCAGTCAAACGCTGCAGTGATGCGCACAGACAGCGCGCTCTGTTACAGGAGTCGCTGCTGGAGTCGGCGCCTTCACAAACAAATACTGAGGGTAGGTTAACAACTGTTTCGCTTTGTCTTGTGTTGTTCCCTGTGCAGCTCGCTTTGCTGGTGATCTTTGTTTTCGCTATTTGTTGCCTGTTGCAACTTCCATCTTATTCATTAATTTCGGCTTTGTATGTCTACAGCTGGGGGCTCCTCATTCCAACAGGCTTTGTTCAATTCTGTCAACATTATGCTGGGAGTTGGTATGCTGTCCATCCCATATGCACTGAAGGAGGTGAGCAGAGTGCAGATCTTCACACTTGGCAGCAAGCAAGCAAGCAAACGATCAACCCGTGTTGATGCCAAGATGCTGTACTTATTCCTTTCCAGCATCATGCTGCTTCTGCCAGGTGGCCACAGATTGGCAATGACACTTTGTTATGTTCAGGGCGGGTGGGCAACTCTTGGAGTGCTTGGCCTCCTTTGGGGTTGCACAAATTACACTGGCAAGGTAAAAACCTCGTTTTCAAGCATAATCACTACCATCACCAATGACCTGCACTGACCTGCAAAAAGCATGAGTCCCCACTCTGGTGGTATGCAGGTTCTGGTCAAGTGTCAAGAAGTTTACTGTAGAAAGACATCTCCTGTCCCCCTAGGCATCTCAACCACAGCAGGCAATAAACTGGTAATTACTCAGATAGCTGAGGAGGGCCTTCGAGATATCAATGTACCATATGCAACGGCAGCCGTCCTGCCAGGCCCCACATCTAGTGTAGATGAGGACATATATAGGGAGCCAGTCATTGTGCAGACACCATCCCCGTGCCTGCTGCAAAGCTATGAGGATGTTGGGCAAGCAGCCTTTGGGGATGCTGGCCGAGCTTTCATCACAGCTGTTCTTTACACTGAGTTGATTGGCACCTGTGCTCTCTTCTTCATCCTTGAGGCAAGCACCTATTCTGCAGTCTGCTAATGTGCTGCAACCGTGTTGAGTGGCCTCTTGAGTTGACTTCAGCTATGAGTGCTGTCAAACAATCACTGTTGGCAGCTGATATCAACACTGTCACATGCCCTGTTTGTAGGCCCAGTGTGCAACATTTCTCTGCACATTGCAGTGCTGTGTTGTCTCAGCAACTTGCCTGGTCACTGACACTGCCACTGCTGTGCAGGGAGATCATTTGCAGCTGCTGTGTCAACAGCTGCTGGGCAACCACAAGCTGCCATCACATGGCACACTTATGGCTGTGTCAGCTGGCTTGTTTCTGCCCACAACATGGCTGCCAGATCTGGGTGCGCTGTCTTATGTAGGCGCCCTGGGAGTCATCTCAGCCCTGGGATTGACAGGTACATCGTGATTCTTGTATGTGCTCACACAGAATGCATCACAGAGTGCATCAGCATTAGGTACATATGCTCAGCTTCCAGCAGCTTTGTATGAGTATGGATGTCAAGAGCTCGTCCTGTGTCTCCTGTATTTCCTTTGCATGCACTGCTAATTTTGATGTAGTACCAGGGCGATAGGCTGTTGATGTGGAGTCATCCACCAAGTCCACCAGCACCATATCATGCACTGCATGTGCTGGATGTACCCAACCAGTGCTGAAAGTCTTGGGTTTGCTGCTGCAGGAGTAGTTGTGTACAATTTTGTTGAGGGAGGGGTCCACATGGCCCAAACCTCCCCATTGCATCTGCACAGTCTGCCAGTCACCTTTGGCCTCAGTGCCTTTGTCTACTCTGGGCATGCTGTATTCCCCAGCATTTACCGCAGCATGAAGGACCGCAGCCAGTATCCCCGCATGCTGGACACCACCTATGCCATTGTGGGCATCACAGGAGCATTCATGGGTGAGCCCCACATGCCCTCATTGCCTTCTGCAGAGTCCAATGCTGTAATCATTGTACCCAAGTGCATGCTCTCTGCATGCAGTGTGGTTTTCAATCTGACCAGCTGTCTGGGTGTCAGCCTGGCTCACTTCTGTATAACTGCATGGCTGAGCAGCAGACCAGATGCGGTACTTACATCAGCGCAACAGTAATTTGGGCCAGCTGTGAAGATGTACACCAAAACGAAGACAAAAAAGCAAAAAGAAAAATATACTTATGCAGTGGCATTGTAAATGGGGGACAAGTGTGTGAAACACTGCCCCCCTGGGCCCTGAGGGCCTACGTATACTACATCTAGTCTGCTGTTTAGCCATGCAGCCTTGAAGCAACGAGCCTGGGTGACAAAAGCAATCTGGCGTGTTAGGTGCAACTTGATCTGACAAACGGGTGCAAGTTGATGTGACAACTGGTGTGAGCAAGCTGGTGTGTCCGTGCAGGTGTGGCAGGGTATGCAATGTATGGCAACAAGACTCTGGAGGAGGTGACCATGAACCTGCATGCGGGGCCCCTGCAGCTGGCGGCCACATCACTCATCCTAGTGTCCCCCTTCACCAAGTTTGCCCTCACCCTGGAGCCCGTTGCCCGGGGAGTAGAGCAGCTTGCACAGAGGGTAAGCTGTTGACAGTAGCAGTGTTGAGATGTGCCAGAGGAGTAGAGCATGTTGCAAAGGTTTAGAGAAGTACTTCGATTTGGAAGATGAATCTACACATCCTCCGCAAGACTACAAGTTCATACCTCACACACGTTGAGATGAGTTCAGTATCGTGCAAACCTGTGATGTTGCTGGCAAGCAGACAACATTGCGCGCAGTACATTGCACAAGAAGCACTGCATTTTTGACCCTTCTATGCTTGATGCTGCTTTTTCATTGGACTGCATATCTGATATTTGTATGCTTGTTGCTGCTTTTCCACTGGACTGCACAGTCAGCCCTGCTCCATTTGCTGGGTGCAAATGCCTGAAGCATCATTTATTGCCATATGGCCTTACGCATGAGACATGTTGAGTTCAGAAAGAGTATTTGGAGTAATTGATTTTTGGATCTGTGTTGTAGGGTTTACGAGGGCAAGCAGCCTGGAAGAGCTCCCGCCTGCCTGCTCGAGTCACAAGAACAGGTCTAGGCCTCGGGGCCTTGTTGCTAGCCACCAAGGTACCCTACTTTGGGTATGTCATGGCTGTCATCGGCAGCTTCCTGACCATCACAGTATCAGTCATCTTCCCATCACTGTGCTACCTCAAGCTGTATGATTCGGAGATAGAAAAGAAGGAGAAGTTATTGAATTATTTCATTGTGGCTTTGGGTATTTTCTGTGCTGTGTCAGGCACATGGACATCCGTCCAGTCGTTGCTACAGGAGCTATCAGAGCAGTAGATTTTGTTTCTGCACCACAGGCTTGATGCAACTGTTTTGCACGTCATTTCATGTAGTTACCACAGGGTCAAAATTCTGCCTCTGTTTTGGTCGTACTGGTCTGACCAAGCAATTTTGACTTGCATTGGCAAGCCTGACATTTTGGAGGATGTTTGAGCACTGACAATTTTGAACCAGAGCAGCTATTCATAAGGCCCCTAAGGGGCTCCTGGTTTTGCTGGTAGAGTGTTTAGGCAAGCGTAAAGCGCGAGAGTAGCATAAATGCATGCAGTGCAGAAATGTTTCATGTAGAGCTTGTGAGATCTGTGATGAGTGTGAAGTCATACAATTCAGTGTCTGTGTTGTAATTTGCAATAGAACCACAAACAGCTACCTGTTCAGGTGCATTGCCCACTCATTGTCTGGCTTCCTGTTGTTTGCTCTGTCAGACTGCGACCTGTGCACTTTAGCTTGGCTGCATTTCCAGCTGTGTCTGGTGAGCTGCTGCAAATTGCAGGGGGGCTGGGAGGGCAGTCAGCCTTTGCTTGTTCAACGCTCAGGAGGCTCTGCATTTGACCTTGTCACATATTGGCCCTGGCAGTCGTGTGGAACGTCCATCTCCTCTCGCATCTTGTCTTTGCATACTGGTACTGCATGACTCCTACTCGCATAGAGATATTCAGCACTGGAGTGGCAGCAATATACATGGTAGCGTGCATAACAAAATCTTGTCAATCTTCTGCTCACTTCAAACTTTCAGTGAACTGCTCTCCTGCTAAGACGGCGGCGTGCAAAGGAGTGTATGCAGTCCTGCTGTCACTGAACAGCGTGCAGGTGTGCTGCGTTGCATGCAAATGATTACAAAGGGATTCATCTTGTCCCAAAAGCAAAGCATGGGGTAGAGGCCAAAGCAAAAAAAAGTGCAAGCTGGATTGAGTTCATTGCAGATTCATTTATGTACACAGCCACTGTCCGTGAAAGGACTTTTATTGAGCCTGGGATGGCAAAGCGCCTCAGCGTTCAAAGCAGTGGAAGCATTGATAAAAAGAGCAAGTTTGCTCATGTACTGGCAGCTCATATTCTGCACATCTGTTGTGTTTATGTACATTGAAAGCAAAAGCGATGCGGCAAAGTGCACACATTCAAACAGAGCAGTTGTGGAAAAGGTTGCCAACAAGAGAGCTACTAAGAACAAATCTCAAAGCATGATCATGTTCCAGATCACAGCTTGTGAGCATCCCACCAGATCCTGCCCCAGCATCCTTGCAGCGTGGCATATCAAGCAAAACTGCCTCACACACCCACAGCCGCCATATCAGAAACCACGTTTCTAGTGTGCTCAACAACTGATAACAAGCACATGTCCAAGCCCCCCTTTTGCCTTATCCCACCTAACCCATCCCTTCCAAAAAGCATGAACCACAACACAAAAGCAAGAACACACTACCAAAATTCAACAGGCCCATGGACAATACATGAACCACCCATCATCCACCATATGAGTAAACTTTCAGTCCTCCAACTCCACCGCCTCGATGCTGCTGCGCAAAGTGAGGAGCTTGAAACAGCGGCGGCCATGCTTGTCTCTGCAAGGCTGGGTCCTGACAACACACAGGGCCCCCCTACACTCATCCCATGTCTGGGTGCTGGGGTGCCACAAGCCATCAGGCCTCTCCTCCAGCCACCTGACAGCCACCTGCCCCCTGCCAGATGCCGGCCTGGACAGCTCCTGTACCAGATAGAAGTACCTGCAGACAGAGCTTTCAGCATTCAATGCTTTCAGTGCTTTCAGGTTTCAGTGCTTTCAGCATCCAATTGGGCAAGCGGTGTCTGTTTCACAAACACAGAAGCCTGCCCAACCCTAAGTGCACACAGCACCCAAGTGAAGCAAAGCGATCATTGAACAAATGACAGCTCCACCAATATGTGAGTACAGCTAGAATGCGGAGCCCCAGATGCAAAGGACATGTCTCTGTACATGTGTTCAGTAAGCGTGACTTCAACACTGGCTGTGCTGCTGCACAGCAAATGGAGCCTGGGCGTGGAACATCATTGCCAAGAGCAGACTGCACGAAGCTACATGCACAACCGCTCAGCTGATGACACACTTGGGGTACACATATCCTGAGAACACACCAGCTGCAGTCACAGCTGAACACCACCAGTTGCAATCACAACTGAACAATTACAGCTGCAGTCACAGCTGAACATCACCAGTTGCAGTCACAGCTGAACACCACACCACAGTTGGGTACTCACTTTTTGCCACTCTGGTCATCCTTGCCAACAATGACAAAGGGCTGTCCGACCACCTGCTCATCCAGAGCCTCCATGGCAGCCGTCGCCCCCCCAGCACCCCCCTGGTGCCCACCTGACGCCCCCCTGGTGCCTGCTGAGGCCGGCCTCTCTGCCTTCACCTTTGACACATCCTGCTCACTCTTCACCCCAGCAGCCTGCAGCCGCATACACAATTAGTACAGAAGGTCCCACGGGAGTGCTACATTTCGACAATGTAGAGTGAGCTTGTTGAATGAACCTTTGTTGCTGCTTAAGCGGCTGGTCTGCCTAGCTGCATCTTAGATGTTGAGGCACTTTGGAATGCAGCAGCCTGCAGCCCTCAGGCAGCAGCTACAGCAGTGACCGCATGTTGATAATTAGTGTGCCAGATGGGTGAAGCTTTGCCCGATGTTCAGAAGGCTTGTGAGCCTGCACTGCTGACGTGACATACACAAGGCTGTCAGTTGGCAATCACAAACAGCAGAGAAGTGAATGCCGATGAGGAGTGCTACTGGGAGATGAACCATGGTCTCTGCTGAGGGGCCGGAGGTAAGTAGATGTGACAACAAAAGCAACATTTTGCTTCTGACCTGAGTGGTGGTGACAGGGATATCCTCAGGAACAGCCTCCTCCTGAACAGCCTGCTTCCTAGGCCGCCCTGGCTTCTTCTTCAGGGGTGCCTCAGACCCCAACCTTGCCTTCTTCATGGCTGACTCATCAGCAGAGTCTGCGCCCTTCCTCTTCTTGGGCCTGACCTGGGTGGCGCTGGCAGCCTCTTGCTGCTTGGGGGCGCCCTGCCTCCCAGACCCTACAGGCATGACTAGTAGAGTCAGGCTATAGAGCCGTGACATGCAGGATTGATTCAATGTTACCATCATTCGTGTACACCTGTTTGCCGATAAAGGGTACAACCTTGGTGCATGCATCAACATCAGACTTGCACTCATATCCATACCAATTGATAACAACCATGATGACAAAAGCCCAACTGACAGCAAACCTGATGACTAACAAGCATGGGTGGGTGCATGATGCTGAAATGATGCAAACATGTGGTAGCACCAGTACTTGTCATGAGCTGTCAGTCAGTGTTATCAGCTGTACCTCCATCTTAGTGTCATGCTCACCAAGCAAGTGTGAGCACAAGTCAACAGCCGAGTATCAGACACACTCAGTCCCCAGGAGAGTCTAGATCCCACATTGAACAGCATCAAAGCACCCGAGTACCATGTACTTGCAGCCATGCAGCTCGCAACAAGACAGGCAAAGGGCAGCAAGCTGTCCAGATACAGTGCTAAAACATCTGCGCAATGTAGAACGCGTTTCTACTGTCCCCAGGTGTTTCTGAGTTTAAATTTCCAGTGTAGGGATGACATTTCTGAATTAATGCAGACGTTTTGGGATTGAAAACAGCTGAGGATGACCTGATGCGGGCTTTCCTTCCTCAGATGCCGCCGCCCTGGTGCCCCCCTTTGCCTGCCTACCCCGCCCCTTGCCACCCTGCAAAATGCTTCCTTCTCATTAAACGTTTCAGTCAGAACTTATCAGCCAGAACTTTTCAGTCAGAACTTATCAGACACCAGTTGTTATCAAAATGCGCAATGTGCAACATACAGCATCCAACATACGCAATCAGCTGACGGGTCCAATCTGGCAGCCAGCTTGTTTCAGTCAGGGTACCATCTGTTCTTGAACCTTACCGTTCTAGGGCAGGCAATCACAGGATGACTGGAATAGAAGTCAGCCCTCATGCCATCAGTATCAGACAATGCTTCATGCATAACTTGAGTGTCAGAGTATAAGATCACAGCAAATGAAGCTTTGCATAGGCCATAGTCAGCTGCAATGCCAGCTTGACTTCCACTGTGCTGCGCACAAAGCAAAGCGGTGGACAGAAAGCAGAGAAGAGGGGTAAGAAAGCAAGCGGGAGAGGGGGATTGGAAAGCAAGAGGTTGGAGTGAGGTGAGAAGGAGGGTAGCAGAGGAAATAGAGGGTAGCAGGGGGGTCAAAAGGGTTTGTTCAGCAAAGGGCAAGTAGGAGCATGCACTGACCTTTGTGATACCGCCCCTCGGCTGAAGAGCCTTCTTCTTGTCAGGGTCAGAGGGAGAGGGGTGCTTGCGGGGTCGCCCAGGACCCCTCTTCTGCTGCTTCTGGACACCCCTCTTCTTCTGGGGAGCAGGCTTGTGCTTGGGAGCATTGCTGCTGCCTTCATCAGAATCCACGCTCTCCATACCATTGTCCTCTGCACACACCATCACACACACACTTCAGCACCACATCAGAATCTACACTCTCCATAGCGTTGTCCTCTGCACACACCATCATACACCCACACACTTGTCAGCATCACATGCTGAGGCATACACATGCTGTTGGCCCTGCTTGTGGTATGCTTCCCAAAGACTGTGTCTTGACGTAAATCCTGCCAGAACACGACATCTGAGGATGAGTCCTCAGAGAATGACCTTGTTCTACACTTTTGGGACCATGTAACTCCCTATGACCTTCAGGCATTTGAGCTCCTGAGTTCCTGATGCTCAGCTAAAAGCAATTGCGAGCACAAGCTGTCAGTAACTTTTTGACAGCAGATGAAGAAAACAGTGACCATGTCTTTAAGCAGGTGACAATCTCGCGTGCACAAAGCCAAGCTTGCATGGCAGCTGGAAGTATGCATACAAAAGCCAAGATTGGCTGCTGGCCTGTGGCATCCTCTCTGCAATGTACATGTCCACAGGTCGAACCAAAGATTATACATCAACCAACATCTTCAATTTTGCACAGCTACATCATGGGTTTGATTTGACCTTCTCACCAGCATCAGACCAGGCTGCACTTGGAGCCCAAAACCTAACACTTTGACACTGATATAAGCAATGCAATCTTGTCTAACAGCATCCAAGCACGAACCCACAGTACTGCCACAATCCGCAGAAGCATCACCGACCTTCTGAGCCATCATCTTCTGAAGAAGAAGACTCTTCACAGCCCGGGAACACGGTCATGTTCACCCTGACAGCGTCCTTGCCCAGAGCCTTGCAGTCACACCGCGTGGCGTCCTTGCCCAAGGGAATCCACTCCTCTGTTGCAAAGTTGACTGCCTCAGCACAGTTGAAGCCCTGGTTGAAGCCGGCATGGTAGGCGCCAGCATTCAACACGATGAATTCACCAGGATCCTGTTTCACCTGCAGTCAGATTCAAGGTGAGTCAGCAGACATGTGATGGACATCAGCGTGTGAACTGATTCATCTTAGATGTGTCATGCAGGTGAAGCAGGATGCGGGGGAGCTCATAGTGCTGAACGCTGGTGCCTATCACATGTCGGCTAAACGATGACATGTGGTAGGCACCAGCGTTCAGCTCAATGAACTCCCCTGCATCCTGCTTCACCTGAATGACACATCTAAGATGAGTCAGCAGACATGTGGTAGGCACCAGCATTCAGCACTATGAATCCTGTTCCACCTGCAGTCAGGTTCAAGATGAGTCAGCAGACATGTGATAGACATTAGCGTGTGAACTCATTCATCTTGGATGTGACATGCAGGTGAAGCAGGATGCGGGGGAGTTCATAGTCTTGAATGCAGACATGTGATAGACATCAGCGTGTGATGCAGGCTGCAGGCTGATTCATCTTGGATGTGTCATGCAGGTGAAGCAGGATGCGGGAGAGCTCATAGTCTTGAATGCAGACATGTGATAGACATCAGCGTTCAGCACTATGAACT
>JAABUK010002222.1_pt1 | contig 35334 bp, 35 predicted proteins | sample 5559141 | NCBI WGS metagenome assembly JAABUK01 (sample SAMN10711869, study PRJNA513367) | rock metagenome | isolation source: Antarctica rocks | place: Antarctica: Victoria Land, Pudding Butte nord | collected 2016-01-03
GAGGGGCTGAAAGCCCCTCGCACTTCTGCTGGCATTTATATTTAGATGCACTCGTTCTATACGGACGTGTAACGACGGCTTGCCTGCGGTCATTGGAGCTTGCTTGGGCTAAGGGGGCGGCGGTGGTGCATCGGCAGCCCCGTTCTGGCTTGGGGCAGGCGCGGGGGCCGCCTCTGGAACTTTCTGCCACTTGCTGTCTTTCCACTGGAAGATTTGATGCTTCCCCCCAAGCAAAGTCACATCCACCGAAAGCGTGTCTTTCGCTAGTGAGCCGGTAATCGTCGCTGATTTTGGATAGATATTGTAGGCATCTGATGCAGCAACCAGCAAGTTGTTCTGCGTAGAAAGGTCTTGTGATTTCTTGCGTGTGTCCACCACCGCTGCATAAATAATTGGTGGCTCTTTAAACTTTAAGACAACAACAAGCTGTTCGCTTTCGTAAGCAACATCCAGCACTTTGATTTCGTTCAGGTCTTGTCCTGTAAAGCGATCCATTCTCTCAAACCAAAGAATTTTTGGTGGTAAGCCTTCCCTCTCCCATTTATAGGTATACGCCTCACTATAATCAGGCAGGTCGATGTGAACGTTGGCGGGTGCTTTTGATTTCCATGCACTCAGGGATTTGATTGTGTCTGGGTCGGCAGGAAGTCTTTTTTTATAAACACAAATGTTGCCCCCCTTCGGCAATGTTTTCTTATATACCATGACAGGCAATGGCGCAGAAGCCAATAAGATTTTGTTAGGTATTACTGTGTAAATAGACAAAAGCGTCAAGATAATCCCTAATTTCGTTGTCATATGTTCATTGCCTTTCAACAGCGAATGCATCAGTTATTGGGATTCCAAATAGTTTCGGCACTCCCTTTTGGATCGTCAATGTGAATGGTCCTAATACTTGAAGTGCCGGAAATGTAATAGAACATATACTGTTGTATAGAATCATCCTCCCATTTCTGTTGTGAGGGAATACGACCAGGACCAGGCATTGGCGCAGAGTAGCCGTATGATGGATCGTAGACCGTAGTTAGAGGCGATGCACCATCTCCAGTAGTGGTCAATCCCGGCACGTCTGTTATTTTCACAACAGCATGGTCGTGGAAATTGTTCTTTGGACTGTTGTTTCCCTGAGCGCCATGGCTAGGGGAGACATCAAACTCTTCGAAATTATCATACCGGTAGCCGCTCGGTGCATCTGGTGGTGTAGCAGCAGGCACAATTCCTGTCACCTCAGCTTTGACGTTTTGTGCCGCGAGAACCGCAATAAAGAAGTCTGCCCAGGAGCCACACCTTCCATCAGCATGCTTGATCAAGCCTTCTTTATTAAAGAAATTATCTCGATCTGGCTCTTGTATTGAGTAGAGACCCCAGTACTGCATCACTGTACCATCCGAGGCTCGTTTGATACTCCGGGTTGTAAAAGCACCCCAGATTAAGGGCAAAGCATCCGCAGGGGATAACGCACCGGCGGCTGGGGCACAGGCAGTCTCAAGGACCGTCTGAACAGTAGAAGGCGGGTTTGCAGCAAGTACCACATAGATTTTGTGACTCGACACACCCGCATTTTTCCAGGTTGTCCCGCCATCGCTGGAATAGTCCCATTGGATACCGAGTGGAGGTGTATAGCAAGCAACAGTATTCGGAAACGGAATTGATAACGAAGTTGCCCCAATAGAAACACCCGTGGCGTCCGAAGTTGCCAGGGTTGCAGGCAAAGTGTAATTCGGCAAATTCGTGTTGGTTCTTTTTGCTCTGATTTCAAGTTGGCCGCTTGTAATCAGGGACGTGCCGCTGGGAATGGACGGGACAGCAGCAAGCACCACGGCAACAGATGCCGTTGTGCCACTGGTATAACAGAGCGGATAATTTTTGTCGTCGGAGTCATCCGCAGTCCCGTTCAAGACAGGGGAATTGTCCTGCCACTGCGGGGCGCTATAGTCGTCTTCGGTTATATCATTCTTTACGGTATGGCTGCCTGAACCAGAAAAAGAAACCTGTTTGAGTGTCAAGTTGGTAACGACCACATTAACCGAGTTGTTTGCATCCGTCGCGGCATCGTCCGAGGTCACTACCACGGTTTTATAATCCGTGACGCTTGTGGAAACCGTGCCAAACTGTACGTCCGTGGTCTGTCCCGTGCCGGAAGCACCAGACGTACCGCTCCAGGTCGGCTGACCGGTGGCAAAGGTAGAGGTGCTTGGGTTGGGGATGGCCTTGAAAGTAACTTTAGTGTCTTTCAAAACATAAAGAGTGCCGGACACAGGCACAAAGTTCCCTGAACTTGGGTCTTTGTATTGCACACTGGCAACAGACACAGAAGTGACCGGAACGCCTTTGGCCGCGCCTCCTGCCGGGGGAGCATTGGCCTCCCTCGGTGTTTGGGCCGAGCGAGTCGCTTGGGCGGCGGCAGGCGCACTGCCGGGAGACGACGAAAGATCGGTGGCGTCGCCGCCGATGTAGCCGACCCCGGAGTATGTGCCAACATCGCTGCCTGCGTCGTCATCATGATAGGTCAGTGTGGCAGTTACCTTGATAATGTAGCGGCCTGCATGTTGGAAAATGCCGGAAAATTTTGTGGCGGGGCTGCCCTGTGTCCAGCCAATCGCATACTCAGTACTGGGAATAAAGCTGCCCGAGGCTCCGTTCGCTGACTGGTAGACGCCGCCTGTGGTCCAACCCCACCGTTCGCTCAGGTGGTGGCCGCTCGGCGCGGGAAGGGGATTGTCTACCTGCGCGGTGACATCCGAGCTAATGGTCTGGCCCACGGCTGCGGGGTTTGGCTGCCATTGGCCCGTAGTGACATGAACCACCGGGATCGGGCCGTATTGAAACAGGGTGCAGCCGTCAATGTCGGGCGCAATGCCTTTGGAGGCGTCGGCCACGGTGTAGATGACGTTGCTGTAGTCAATCTGAACGCTGTGGTCGCCCGGCGTCAGCGTCACCGGCAGCTCATGCAGAGAATTAGGCAGGTCGGGCAGCGCCTGGCCCTTATCTTTGGCGCTCCACACTAGCGTTCCGTCCACATAAACATCGCAGCCGTCATCGGAGAAGATTGCCAGCTTCGTCATGTTCGCAGTCGCTGTGACTGTGCCCCGGAAGGTTTGATGCACCGGCAGGTCTTTGGGGTCAGGCGCGTTGCCCCACACCGGCCCGGCAGTGGACTCGGTTGCGGCCCGGTCTTTCACATCGGCCAGCGTCTTGCTCGGCATGGCTTCCAGCGGCAGAGGCAGGTCTGCGGCAGACGCCCGCAGGCTCAGGCCGAGCAGGAGAAACAAAGACAGCGACATCAAAGACAGGCGGTGTGTAGTAAGCATGGTGTTTTAGTTATGACGGGTCGGCGGCTTCTTGGGGCTGCGCTTGGCGTGATTGGTCGGAGCGGCTTTTCTAGCTTTTGCCGCTTTCTGTTTTGCTTTCAATGTGTCTTGCTCTTCTTGCTGCTTTTGTTCCAGCAATGGCAGAGCGGCGGTTGGCCCCATCATGCCGGGCGACTTCACCGCAGACAGGGCATCCATTGCGGGCTGATACTGCCCACGGCGGGCATAAACAGACGCAAACTGAAGGTTCACCCAGTCCGACAGGTTTTCATTGTCTGCTGCCAGCGGGCGCAGCAGTTTGAGCGCGGCAAGCTGCCGGTCGGGCATCTCCGCCTGCCCGTACACACCGACGGCGGTTTTGAGCAGCAGGAGCCGCCCGTTATACAGCGCCGGATTGGTGGACGCAAAGGGAAGCAGAGGCAATATGAAGCCGTCAAAGAGCCGGGCGGCGAGGAGATGGTTGTCTGTGTGAGCCACAACTGACAGGGCGGCATCATAGGCATTACCGAGAGCCGCCTGCTTGGCGTCAGGCGTGCCCTGCGCGATTTCCGACTGGGCCTTTTGCAGCAGTGGCAGAACGGTATCGTAAGGCGTCTGCGTGGCTTTAGGGGCGAGTTCCGCCAGAACGCTCTGCCGTGTCCGGGTGGCCGTCAGGAGCCAGGGCTGCGTGGCTTCCACCGTCGGCGAAGGCTTGACAGCAACAGGCTGACGGGCCGAAATCGGCCCGGACAGGCAGAGCAACAGCATTGAAAGCGCAAGACACCGGCGAACCACAGAAAGCACCTCTCCACGATTGAGATAACCCATTATAATATGAAATCGCGTTTCTGTCAAGCTCTTTTCCGTCGCCTTCTCTCTTGACACCTGCCCCCGCCTTCGTTATAATTAGGCATGAAGCAATCTTCCTACCTCCGTCTACCCCGCTTACTTTCCGCCCTGTCTCTGCTTGCCGCGTACGCCCTTCTTACCTGCCTGCCCGCTGCACGGACGCAGGCGTTTGGCTGGCCCAATAACAACGACAGCATCTTTCCACCGCTGCCTGCCGCCAAACCCTATATCAACTTTGACGGCAAAGGGTTCATTGTCAAAGGCAAGCGGACATTTATCGTGGCCGGAGATTTCCACTATGCCCGCACGCCCCGCGCTCTGTGGCGGGACCGGCTGCTCAAAATCAAGCGGGCGGGCTACAACACGGTTCAGACCTATGCGTTCTGGAACTTCCATGAGCCGCGTGAAGGGCAGTTTGACTTCACCGGAGACAAGGACCTGAATGCATTCCTGAAAACCGTGCAGTCGCTCAATATGTATGCCATCGTTCGGGCCGGACCGTATATCAACGCCGAATGGGACACGGGCGGGCTGCCCGTGTGGCTTCGCTTCAAGCCGGGCCTGCTGCCGATGACCGATAATCCCCAGTTTTATGCCGCCGTCACGCCCTACTGGAACAAGCTGTTCCCGATCCTCTCCGCCAATCAGATCACACGCGGCGGGCCGATTATCATGGTGCAGCTTGAAAACGAACACGTCCTGCCCGGCGGGGTCGGCGGCGGGACGGATATGCCGAACGCCTATTACAAGCACTATTACGCCAAAGCGCGGGCGATGGGGCTGACGATTCCCCTCTTTTTCAGCGGCCTGAACCACAACGACGATCCCGCCGGAGACTCCCCGTTTGACACGTCTCAGCGCACGTCCCCGTGGTACAGCACCGAGTTCTGGACCGGGTGGGTTGCCCGCTACGGCGTGGACCCCGAGCGGGGCAAAAAGCTGGAGCGGACGACGTGGAAAGTGATCGCCTTCGGCGGCGCGGGCTACACGCACTACACGATGGCGGGCGGCACGGACTTTGAGACGTGGAACAACGACGAACAGGCCGCCTCCTACGACTTCGGCTCACCCATCGGGCAGACCGGGGACCTACGTGACGATTATTACTTCTGCAAACGCGCCGCGATGTTCGCCACCAGTATGGCCCCCATCCTGGCAAACTCGCTCGCGGCGGCGGGCGGCGGCGGTGCGGCTCCGACCAATCCGCGCCTGCAAATCACGCAGCGCACCGGCCAAGCCGGGAAGATTTTGTTTCTGGATAACCGCACCGGCGAGGCAGTCAAAACGCAGCTCAAGTTGGCGAATGGCAAGGTCTACCCCGCCGGACCGGTGACGCTGGCCCCCGGCGAAATCATGCCGGTGGTGCAGGGCTTCCCGGTGACACCCGGCGTCACTCTGACCCTAGGGGCCGCCCGGCTTCTCGGAATTGCCCACAGCGGGCCGATGACCACGCTGATTGTTTACGGCCCGGCGGGCGAGCCTGCCGAGCTGCATTTCGCCGCGTCGAACGCCAAGATCATGCAGCAGCCGCCTGGAAGCAAACCGCTGGCAGCAATGTCCGACATGGTCCTCTGGCGAGCAGTCATTCCCGCCACAACGCCCTCGGTGAGCACGTTCCAAGTTGGCTCGCGCCTTGTGCGAGTGCTGGCAATGACCACCGATATGGCCGACCGGACATGGTTCCTAAAAGACGATGCACTGATTGCCTGCGGCCCGGACTATGTCGGCGAAGTGCAGGACATGCCAACAGGGCTGCGCCTGGACACCGAGCGGCGCGGCCTCGGCCCGGCCCCCACCTCGGCACGACCTGCCCTGCTGTATACGGCCATTGTGGCCGCACCCGTCCGGCTGATCTCCGTGCCTGTCCCCGGCACACGCCTAGTTCCGGCCACGGCCCCGGCGCTTGCTCCATGGCGTGTGGATGCCGCCAATCCTGAAGCACAGACAGCGTACAACGACGAAAGCTGGAAAGCCAGCACGGAGCCGCTGCCAATGGGCGCGGACGGCGACTACAGCGCCTATGCGTGGTATCGAACCTCGATCACCGTGCCGAAAGCCGGGCAGTATCAGCTTAACCTCAGTGATGCCGGAGACTGGATCGCAGTCTTTGCCAACGGCAAACACGCCGACAGCGACGGCCCCCGCACGCGCTACCAGAATGCCGCCCCGCGCCGCCTGCTGGTCCCGCTGGCCGAGGGCAAAAACACAGTGGCCTTTCTAACTGCCCACTATGGCCGCAACAAGCTGTTCAATTACTATAATTCTCTGGCGACCATTGACGCCAAAGGTGTCTCCGGCCCGGTGACGCTCTCCTCGCCGTCCGGCACGGCAGGAGCGCAGATTACTTCATTTCGCTGGCAGCTTGACCCGCAGGCTCCGCTCGACAGCGACGCCAAAGCGTCCCGCACGCTGAATACCTCCGGTGCGGACTGGCAAGATACGGACAACGGCACCGATGTCTTCAGCAGCACTGCGGGCTGGGCCTGGTACCGGACTACTCTCCCCGACATCTCCGGGCCGCACCGTCACCTGCATTTTAGCTCTATCGACGACTACGGGATTGTATTTTTGAACGGCAAGCAGATTGACCCAAACGTACCCATCAACGCCGACCGGGACGTGTCTCTCGACGAAGCGTGGAAAGAAGGGGGGCCGAATGTACTGGCAGTCGCCGTTCGCAACACGGGTGGGCCGGGTAACATCGGCGCGGTACGTCTGGACACGGACCTGCCCCTCGGCGAGAACATTCCCGGATGGAAGATGCGCGGCGGCGTGGTGCTGCCCGCCCCGAACTCTCCCGACTGGACCGCCGCCCCGGCTGTCGCCGCCAACGCCTCGGCGTTCTACGCCACCACATTTCAGGCCGTCGCGCCCGGCCCGGTCGGTCCATATCCCGTGCTTCGGCTGTCCATGTCGGGAATGTCTCGCGGGTTCGTCTGGCTGAATGGCCGTAACCTGGGCCGCTACCCGGAAAAGTCGCCGGTGGAGGGCGTCTACCTGCCCCCGTCGCTGCTGCGCCCCAGTGGCAACTATCTGGTAGTGTTTGATGAGGACGGAGCCGTCCCGGCGGGAATGCACATCATTGTGGAGGCTGCGGCAAGCCGTGTGGGCGTGGTGCTGGCTCCGGCGAGAGGACTTAATCCCCGTTAAGCTCGAACTCCACCGCTGCCGCCGGGCCGGGGAACGTCTCTGCCTCCACCTCGGCGGCTTCCCCGGCGCGGGGGTGTGTGCAGGGGAAGTCTTTCTCGATATAATAGCGCGGCCTGCCCGGCGCATCGGCTCCAAAGTAGACGCCTTCGGTGCCCGGTTTGGCAAGGGCTTCCAAATCGCCTGCCGTCAGCGCGATGACGACGCCCGCTCCTTCGGCAGTCAGCGCTGTGCGCGGGGCATTGGGCCGCACTGTGACCAACCACGCGAACGCTTCCGTCACCGGCAGCCGCTGACCAATTTCTCCCCCCCGGCCCAACGCGGCCAGTTCCGACGGCGTAATCCGCAGGCGCAGACTGGCCTCGTTCCAGCGAACTTTCATGCCGTGCCCCCGCGCTCACCCGTGGCAAGCCGCGCTAAATCCGGGTCATTGCCCGCCGGTTTGCCCGCCGCCACAAAGGCCAGCCGCAGGGCCAGCCCCCCGGCCAGAGACAAGATGCCCGCCGCGATTGTCAGCCGCCGCTTGGCAGGCTTGGAGACCGGCAGATGGCTCAAAATCTCGGGCAGAACGACACCCGCGCCAATCGCGCCTAGTAAGTATTGCGTCTTGTATTCGCCGGACGTCAGCGGCTTTGCCAGCGGCCCGGCCTGTGCCAGAAAGCCCGCATGGCAGGCGGCTTCGGTGGCATGGGCCAGCGTCTCCACTTTGCCCAGCGCCTCGGTAGACGCTCCCTCCTGCCCCAGCGCTTCCAGCGTCAGCTTGATCGCCCCCGCGCCGGTTGCCACGGCGCTCGTACTAAACAGCGCCCCCACCCACGAGTTGCGGCTCCACAGCGGATTAGCCGTAGTAGACAGCAGAACACCGGTGTAGCCTGCCAGCAGAAGGCCGAGTGGGACACCGATGCCGTCGGCGATAATGCCTGCCGTCTCGTCCACGGCCTTCGCGCCCCCGGTTAGCGGGGCATCTTTGCGAAGGACGCGCAATAGCTCGCGCAGGGTCGCAATGCCGCCCATGAGCGTGTAAATCGTCAGCGTCCAGCTTCCGAGGTTCATCGGCGACGACGGCTTCCACACCCGCAGCATATGCAGAAATCGCCGCCGGTCGCCGAGGTCCCAGATGAGCAGCGGCGCACACGGCAGCGCGGCGGCGGCAGCAATCAGCGTACCGTAGCGAGTGATATTTTGGTAGCGCCCCCGCCCGAAGCGGTCGGCCATGCGGGCAAGGCTAAAGGCGCTCGACGACAGCCCGCCGAGAAAGAAGTACGTCCCGACCTCATGCGTCCAGACCGAGGCTTTCAGCAGGGAGATGTCATAGTAGGCGGGCGTGCCATCTTTCTTGTCGCCGGTGCTGAACGATGGCAGGCCTTCGGTAAACGGCTTCTGCCGGAGCGTCTGCTCCAGCGGCGTCTCCGTGTCCAGCAGTTTGTTGACGGGCGTGCCATTGACGGCATCCCAGCGTCCGCGTGTCTCGACTTCAGGCGGCATCCGCGCCTCCTTTGGCTAAAAACAGCCCAGCCAGCGCGGTCAGTGCCAGCCCCGTCATCAGGCTGGCCGCATAGCGCTTGTTCTGCGTTTTGAGCGGCTGCGGCGGCGCTTCGGGCAGGTTGTAGCGGTTCGGGTGGTCTTCCAATAAGAAGAACGAATTCAGCGTGCCGTAGTCGCCCACCGAATCGGCCCCGTACAGATAGGCGCTGTCATTACCCTGGGCGCGGAGCGTTTCCACCCGCGCTTTCGCGTGTTCTCGCAGTTCTTCCACCGGGCCGAACTGAATAGACGCCGTCGGGCAGGCTTTGGCGCAGGCGGGGGTCATGTCAGCCTTCTGCCGGTCATAGCAGAGCGTACACTTGTGCGCGTGCCCGTCTTCGGAAGAGCGCCCGATGACGCCGAACGGGCAGGCAGAGATGCAGTACCCGCAGCCGTTGCAGATGTCATCCTGCACATAGACATTGCCGAACTCATTGTAAATGAGCGCCCCCGTTGGGCAGGACTGCACGCAGGGCGCATCAACGCAGTGCTTGCAGACATCGCTCATCATCAGCCAGCGCGACGACTCTGCGCCGATTTGCTCCTGAAACGCGACGTGCCGCCACGTCGTCGCCGACAGCGCCTCGGTGTTATCATAGGAGTTCCCGGTGAACTTGAAGCCGTCCGACGGCAGTTGGTTCCACTGCTTGCAGGCCACTTCGCAGGCTTTGCAGCCAATGCACAGGCTGGTGTCAGTAAAGAATCCCTTCTGCCCCTGCCCGTCCGGCCCCCGCTCCGGGAGTGCCGTTCGCTGTGGCGGAAAGGCATTTTGCAGCGTTTGCAGCATTTCAAGTTGGATCATAATTGCTTGCTTTCGAGAAAAGGAGGCCCCCCGCCCCAATAATGGGGAGCCAGATAAAGAACAGGAAAGAAGGGCATGGTAAATCGCGCCCCTACTCTGGTCCCCCCATTATTGGGGGCTAGGGGGTCCTACTCCTTCGGCCCATCCTGCCGCAGATGTCGCCCGAGATGGCCTTCGGGCTGTGCACCCGCTGGGGTGTTGGGGACAGGCTCGCGGTTCGCCCACCGCTCTTCTTTCTGGGTCGGCTCAGTCGGCTGATTCGGGGCGCGGCCTGCGCGGACGCGGCAGGCGAAGACTTTCGCCTCGTGCATAGACACGTTCGGGTCGGCGACCAGCGAAGTCAGGTCATTGGCGCTGCTGCCGACCACCTCCCCGGCGAAGCCCCACTGGAACGGGATGCCGATTTGATGGATGGTTTTGCCGTCGATCACCATCGGCTTGATGCGCCGTGTCACCATCGCCCGCGCCTCAATCTGGCCGCGCTTCGATTCGCAGGTCATCCAGCCGCCGTGTTCAATGCCGTGCTGCTCGGCAAGCTCCGGGCCGATCTCGATAAACATGGACGGCATCAGCTCGTTCAGCCAGGAGTTGAACCGCGACATCGGGCCGCTCAAATACTGCTCGGTCACGCGGAACGTACACCCGACCACCGGGAAGTCGCTCTCCGGGTAGCGTGCCAGTTGGTTCCCCGGCAAGTCGGCAAAGTACCGCGTGGTCGGGTTGTCCTGCGTCGCCGAGTACAGCAAGTTACGCACTGGCGACTCCACCGGCTCATAATGCGTCGGCAAGGGCGCGTCTTTGGTTCCGCCCGGCGCGAACAGCCAGGCCAGCCCGTCCGGGTGCATGATGAACGGCTGATTGCCGCCAATGGCCTTCATGCCCACCGCGCCTTCGGGCGGGCGGTAGGACGGGTCTTTGTCCGGCTCAAAGTCCGGCTCGTCCTGGCCCACCCATTTGCTCTGTGATTTGTCCCAGTAGATGAGCTTTTTGCGCTCCGACCACGGGTTGCCCTCGGGGTCGGCGCTTGCCCGGTTGTACAAAATGCGCCGGTTGTGCGGCCAGGCGTAGCCCCACTCGGGGTCCTGTGGGTTGTCCGGGGTGCGGACCCGGCTGCGGGCGCGGTTGACACCGGCGGCGGGTGTGACGCCGGAGTAAATCCAGCCGCCGCACGCCGTCGTGCCGTCGTCTTTGCACTCTGAAAAGCCGGATAACAGCTTGAAGCGACCCGTCTCGGAGTCTACTTCTGTGGTGTGGTAGCCGTTAATTTCCTGCAAGATTTTCAGCGCGTCCGGCTCGCCCTCAATTGTGCTGAGCGTGCCGTCCGGCAGGCGCGGCGTCTCGTCGTGGTCGTAGTCCCATGTCAAATGCAGCAATGGCTGATCTTTCGGCTCTGTCGAGCCGGCGTACAGCTTCTTGAGTCGTTTGCCCAGATTGTACAGGAACCAGAGGTCCGAGCGGCAGTCGCCGGGCGGGTCAATGGCTTTGTCGTGCCACTGGATAAGACGCTGCGTATTAGTCAGCGTCCCTTCTTTTTCGGGCGACGACGCAGCAGGAATAAAGAAGACTTCCGTGCCGATTTCCTCCGGCGTCGGCCCGGTCGGGTCACTCTTCCAGAACACGGCGCTTTCAGTCTCGAACCAGTCGGCAACCACCAGCCAGTCTAGCTTCCGCAGGCCCTCACGGGCGACTTTGGCGTTCACCGACCCGGCGGCAGGGTTTTGGCCGAACAGGAAAAAGCCTTCGACATCGCCTTTTGCCATACGCTGAAACTCGAGCAGCATAGAATAGTCATCATCGATTCGGGGCAGCCAGTTGTAGCAGTAGTCGTTTTCAGGCGTCGCCGCCGCGCCGTAATAGGCTTTCAGGAGGCTGACGATGAACGCCCGGAAATGCACCCAGTAGCCCGTCGGCAGACCCTCATACTTGACATACGAGTCTAGAGTGTCGTGCGAATGCTCCGACGTCGGCTGCGGCAGGTAGCCGGGCAGGAGGTCATACAGGGTCGGGATGTCCGTGGACCCCTGAATGCTGGCATGACCGCGCAGGGCCATGATGCCGCCGCCGGGGCGGCCCATGTTGCCAAGCAGAGTTTGCAGAATGCTGGCCGTGCGGATAATCTGCACCCCCGTCGTGTGCATGGTCCAGCCGACCGCGTAGCAGATGGCGCTTGTGCGCTCGCGGCCCGAGTTGTCGCAGAGCGTTTCCGCGACTTTGACAATCTGCTCCGGCGTGCAGCCACAGATTTCGGCGGACATCTCCGGCGTATAGCGGGAAAAGTGCCAGCGCAGAAGCTGCATGACGCAGTTTGGGTCTTGCAGCGTCTCGTCTTTGACGATCTGCCCGGCTTTGGACAAGGTGGCCTGTCCCTGCGGCGCGTTGTGCGTGCTGGCTCCGCCTTCAATCCCCGGCCCGTGCAGGCCGCTTGATTTGGCCGCGCTTTTGCCGCTCGTCCCGCCGCTGTTTTCCTCGGTGCCTTCTTTGTGCTGGTAGCTCCAGTGTCCTTCCGAGGGGTTGTACGCCCGATCTTTGGCCTCGTAGCCGCTGAACAGGCCGTCTAAATCTTCGGTGTCCTGAAAGCGCGGGTCAACGATAGTGGAGGCATTGGAATAGGCCAGCACGTAGTCGTGAAACCACCGCTCCTGCGTCAGCACGTAGTTGACCAGCGCCCCGAGAAATGCGATGTCGCTCCCGGCGCGAATCTGAACGTGCTGGTCGGCCAGTGCCGACGTGCGCGTGAAGCGGGGGTCGACATGGATAATCTTCCCGCCCTTCGCTTTGGCCTTCATGGGCCAGCGGAACCCAACTGGGTGCGCCTCGGCCATGTTGGACCCCATGATGAGAACCGCGTCGCTGTTCTGCAAATCCTGCTGATGAGAGGTGGCCGCGCCGCGACCAAACGTTGCACCCAGACCGGGCACAGAAGCAGAATGTCAGATGCGAGCCTGGTTCTCGACGGACAGGACGCCCAGCCCCGCCGTGAACAGCTTTTTGATTAAATAATTTTCTTCGTTATCCAGCGTCGCCCCGCCGAGCGTACCGATGTTGCGGACGGCATTCAGGGTCAGCCCCCGGTCGTCGGTCTCGGTCCAGCCGCGCTCGCGGGCGTCTTTGACCTTCTGCGCGATCCGGTCCATTGCCCAATCCAGCGGCTTCTGCTCCCACTCGGTCGCATAGGGGGCGCGGTACAGGACATGCTTGACCCGGTGCGGGTTGCGGGCAAGCTGAAAAACGTTCGCGCCTTTGGGGCAGAGCGTGCCTTCGTTAATAGGAGAATGCGGGTTGCCTTCAATATCAATGATCTGGCCGCCCTTCGTATAGATATGCTGACCGCAGCCGACCGCACAGTAGGGACAGACGCTTTCCGTGACCGTCGCACCTTCGAGGCGAGAGGCTTTGGTGAGGGTCTGCTTGCTGAACGGCTGGGGGCCATGCTGCTTTGAGTCAGCTTTACGGGGGCCGAAAACGGGCAGGTTGAACATGGTGCTTAGGTCCTTTTCGTGTTGCCAAAGGAGTAAAGAAGTGCTGCGTCTCTTGTTCGCCGTTGTACCCGGTTATTCCTGCGTGTAATCGGAGCAAATGTTGAGCAGGACCATTCAGTTCTGTTGAATGATATTCCGCCCCTTTGCCCACAGAATGAATTCTAGGGCTACCTATTGTGATTGTCCACCTTCGTGGACATAGGAACTATCGACGGCAGGCTGTCTTATGTCCGCGAAGGCAGACAGTCGCCCTTCGCAGCACCGGATTTTAATCCGGGGGGAAGATGCGTAACATCAGGCATGAAAACTGAATGAGCCTGGCGACGAAAGTATATCAGCAGGAATTAAGGCGTTAGATGATGAACTCTAAAGTATGTGGCACGAGTTTATTGAGGGCTTCGGCTTGGCTTGTACCTTCGGCAGTCCCGCGACGCCGGAAGAGGTTGACAACTTAGAAGCAGATGTAGATTTGCATCTGCCGCTCGAACTGCGTGAGCTACTTTTAGAGGCGAATGGGATTGCTGTCAAGCCACGTTTCAGTGGGGAGCCAGTCCCCTCGGCTCTTGCGGCTGAGGAGGGCTGGCAGTTTAGTCTCATCTGGTCCGTAACTGAGATTACGGAGCAGATTTTTCTGTTCCGGTCTTGGGATGACGCCGTGCCGCCCCCCGGCTTGATCCCCTTCGGCAGTCAGCCTAACGGAGACCTCGTCGCGTTGCGGTCAAGCAATAACGAAGAACGCTCTTGCGAAATTATTAGCATAGACCACGAAGATTGGCGGTCATGTCAAGTCATAGCCGCCTCGCTCCATGAGTCTTTGACTGTTCTTCTTGAAGCGTACCAGTAGGAGAATAGTGGGATACATTATGCAACCGGAAAGTAACCATGAACCTGCTCGGAATTGAAACCTCGTGTGACGAGACCTCCGCCGCCGTCCTCCGGGACGGGCGGGAGCTGCTGTCCAATGTCATCGCGTCGCAGATTGACCTGCACGCCAAAACCGGCGGCGTCGTGCCGGAAGTGGCCTCGCGGCAGCACGTCGCGCAGATTGGCGGCGTCCTTGCCGAGGCGCTGACGGAGGCGGGGATTGGCTTTGGCGACCTGGACGGCATCGCGGTCGCCAATCGGCCCGGCCTGCTCGGGGCGCTGCTCGTCGGCGTCTCGGCGGCGAAGTCTTTGAGTTATGCCCTCCATATCCCGCTGATGGCGGTGCATCATATTGAAGCGCACATTTATGCCAACTGGCTAATAGACCCGGATATACAGTTTCCGGTCGTCTGCCTCGTCGCGTCCGGCGGGCACAGTGAGATATTTTTAGTCAAAGGCCACGGCGACTACCAGATTTTAGGCCGCACCCGCGATGACGCCGCCGGGGAAGCGTTCGACAAATCCGCCCGTCTGCTTGGCCTCCCCTACCCCGGCGGCATTCTCATGGACCGCATGGCGCGGGAGGAGCACGGCAACCCGAAGGCCATCCCCTTCCCTCGCGCACAACTTGGGCCGGACTCGCTGGACTTCTCGTTTTCGGGCCTCAAAACCGCCGTGCTGAATGCCCGGCGCGGCACGGAGTACGCCGACGTGTCCCTGCCGGACTGGTCGGCCTCGGTGCAGGAAGCGATTGTCGATGCGCTGGTGACCAAAACTATCAAAGCCGCCAAATACGCGGGTGTCGGGCACATCTTATTAGCGGGCGGCGTCGCGGCGAACTCCCGTCTGCAAGAGCTGATGCAGGAGACCTGTGCCCGCGAAGGGCTGACGCTCACCGTGCCCCCGCCCCGTCTCTGCACCGACAACGCCGCCATGATCGCCTGCGCGGGCTTCTATCACTGGCAGGCCGGAAAAATCGACGGCCTGGACATCGACACGCTGGCCTCGGAGAGATTAGCCTGAGAGGTACACTGATGAACAAATCTTCTTTCTGGGCGGTAGCGCTTGCGGCGGCAGGCAGCGTGTTTCTGTCGGGCGTCGCCCGCGCCCAGGTTGTGCCCGCGCCCGAGCCTACGCCGATTACGCCGCCTGCTTCCATTCGGACGCCGCCCAGCCCGCCGCGTGCCTATCGGGACCGGACGGGGCATCTGTTTGTGTATGCCGCCGAAGGTCATCAGCTCTGGCAGTATGAAGTCGGCACGGACGGAACACTGTTGCCGCTGGACCCGCCGACCGTCCCCACGACAGGCGACTCGCCGGGGGCGACCGCCGACCCGACCGGGCAGTTCGTGTTCAGCATGGACCGGGCGCATGGCAATGTCTTCCGCTATCACACCCACCCGGACGGCTCTTTGGTGTCGCCCCCGGCTCTAGCCCTGCACATCGACGGCGATCCGCTGTCTTTGACGTTTGATCCGACGGGGCGGCGGGCCTATGTTGTTGACAATAACATTTTTTACCGCAGTCCGAGCGGCCTCGTTTACCCCCCCAGCGTCAGCGGCAAAGCCGTCAGCCGCATCTTTCAATTTCGCTTCGGCACAGACGGCACTCTAATTCCCCTTTCGCCCCCCGTTGCCGAGACGGAAGGGGCACTGCCGCGCCGGCTTGTCTTCACACCCAATGGGCGGTTCGCCTATGCCTGTGAGTCCGACGGCATCACGCAGTATGCCGTCCGCCCGGATGGGACGCTGCGCTCCCAAGACCCGCCGGAAGTCGGCATGGGGACCGACTTCGAAAAGCTGACGATGGACCCGTGCGGGCGGTTTGTTTATGCCAATGTCGACAACCAATCCGCTGGCATTTCCCGCTTTCGGGTCGAAGCCGACGGCAAGCTGACCGCGCTTCCGGCACTCACAATATCTCTTGGCGGCGAGCCGACCCGGGGAAACCAACCCAATCCAAACGTCGCGCTGGAGCCGACGGGAGACTTTGCCTACATTGCCTCATCGAACTTTGAATCGCAGACGCCGAGCGGCCCGCCGCAGGGGATATTTCAGTACCGCGTCAGTGCTGACGGGGCGTTGACACCGCTGACCCCGCCGCGCGTGCCGACGGTTGACTATAATGGGGCTATTGGCTTCGACCCACAAGGCCGCTTTGCTTACTTGGAAAGCGGCAGCGGAATCGCCCAACACCAGATACGCCCGGACGGCACGCTGGCTCCGCTGATGCCGCGCGTCGTCAAAGGGGGCGGCACTGCGACACTCTCGGTGGTCCTGCGGACACCCGCGCACTTCGCCTTCCCCTTGACCGCCGCTTCCGACGGCCCCCGGCGGCGTCAGCCGCGCTCGCCCTCTAAAGCGTTCAATTCAGAAGAAGTGATCCCGTTTGACGCTCCCCAGCGCGAATATCGATTCAGGTATGAGGAGACGCCGCTCGTCTTTGCGCCGGGAGGACGTTTCGCCTATGAGGCGCGTGAGCCGGACAGCACAGTTGGGCGCTTTGGCGTAGGAAAAGACGGCGCGTTGACCCGGCTCCCCGCCGCCGCTGTGGTGGGAAACGCTTATTCTGGAGGAGCAGGAATGCTGGCACTGGACCCAGCGGGCCAGTTCGCTTACATCACGGAAGGCATAAGTCTGCTTGGGCAGTTCCGCGTACAGGCGGACGGCATACTCACGCCGCTGACGCCGCCGGGCCTATCTCTTCCTCTCGATGTCGACCGGATTTTTGTTCACCCCAATGGGCGGTTCCTTTACAATCAGGGCCGCGACGGCAACGTCTCACTGCTGAAGATCGCACCGAACGGTACGCTGTCCCCGGCCACGCCCCTTTCCGCGTCTTCGAGCCAGCACATACCTCCGACCTGGAGTCTGACGCTGTCGCCTTCGGGAAGGGCCGCCTACGGGGAGACGCTCACGGGGCAAATCCTGCAATATGCCGTGGGCGATGATGGGAGGCTGACCCCCTTAGCTCCCGCAGCGGGTCAGGACCCGCAGCCGATGTCCTTCAGCCCGGACGGGCGCTTCGCCTATGTGCCGGACAGCCTCGTGGGCCAGATCAGGCAGTTCCGCGTGGGGGCATCCGGCGCTTTGACGCCGCTGTCGCCGCCCACCGTCCCCGTCGGGTTGCTACCGCTTTCTGTGAGTGTCTCTCCGTCAGGGCGGTTCGCCTACGTCGTGAACGGAGGCCGGAAGGCTGTTATGTACCGCGATTACGCCACCGAAAAACTCGGCTACCGGCTGATTGGTACGCAGCACCCCTACATTCGGCAATTCCAAATCGGCCCGGACGGTGCGCTGACTCAATTAGACGTGGACGAACCTCTACGCACCGACATGACCGGGGCTATTGTCTTCGGCCCGACAGGCCGGTTCGCCTACCAGTCCGAACACGGGCGGCAGCGTACTTACCAGATTGGCAGCAACGGGTCGCTGAGCCTTGTGACCAAGCCTAAAAAATGAACCCTCACTTCTGACATGAGATTGTGTTCGGGCTTGCCGGGTCGCGGGATGGACTGATGGCGGGGCGGATGCTGCTGACGCTGCTGCTTTGCGGGGCCGTCGGGCTGGAGCGGTCCGCGCACGAGCGGGCGAGCGGCTTCCGCACGCATATCCTGGTCGGCCTGGGGGCGTGCCTGATGACCCTGGCGGGCGGATACGGCTTCCGCGATTTAGCCGGGAGCGCCGCGCACGGCGCGGACCCCATGCGGGTCGCCAGCTATGTTGTGTCGGGCATTGGCTTTCTGGGGGCGGGGGCGATCCTGCGGCATGGGACAAGCATCCGGGGGATGACCACTGCGGCCAGCCTGTGGAGCGCGGCGGGGATCGGGATCACCGCTGGCGCGGGTCTGCCCGTGCTTGCGGCAATGGCGGCGGGCCTGATCCTGTTCACCCTCGTGCCGCTCAAGAACTGGGAGTCCCGGCTGCGTCTGGGTCAGGAAGCGGGCCGGCTGGCGATCCATCTGCGCGACGACCGTGAAGCGGTCGGCAAGACGCTGGTAAACTTGACCCGCATGGGCATCACCATCCGGGGAGCGACCGTCTTGCAGGGGGCGGGTGAGGCGGCGCTCCTGCGCGTGGAGCTGGCCCACCCGCTCAAGACTGAGGAAGCGACCCGCCTCGTGCGCCGCCTGGTGGCGTTCAAATATGTGTCCCGCGTAGATACGCGGAGCCTGGACCTGGAAACCGATGTGGAGGCACCCGCCGAGGACGCTGAGGATTTGCTTGAGCAGACCGTCGGTACAACTGATTACGATAGGTTCGAGCAGGAGCCGCCTCCGTATCGAGCGAAGAAGCGGCAGGGCAAGAGCCGCAGCAGGAAAATCCTGAGCAAAGCAGCACGCGGCCCTTCGGAAGACGCAGACACCCAACAAACAACGCCGCCCTGATCGCCTGCGCGAGCTTTTATTACTGGCAGGCAGGTAAAATCGACGGCTTAGACATCGACACGCTGGCTTTGGAAAGAGTGGCTTAGAATTGAACTACAAGACACTGCATTCGTGGGATATGACGGCGGAAGAGGCGCGGGTGCAGCAGGCGGCGATGCGGCCTCTGGTGTCGCTGGAAGACGGCTTTGCGGCGCTGACGGACATTAAGCACATCGCGGGCGTGGACCTGTCGTTTAACGAAGAGAAGAACGAGGGCTACGCGGTGGTGGTCGTGCTGTCGTTCCCGGCGCTGGAAGTCGTGGAAGCGCGGTACGCGACGGATGCTTTGAAGATGCCCTACATCCCCGGCCTGCTGTCGTTCCGGGAATCGCCGGTGGCCCTGCAAGCCTTCGCGCAGATTGAAACTATCCCGGATGTGATTATGCTGGACGGGCAGGGGCAGGCGCACCCGCGTCAGTTCGGCATTGCGTGTCATTTGGGCGTGCTGCTGGACGTGTCCGCAATTGGGGTCGCCAAAAGCTTTCTGTACGGGGAGTATGACCAGGCAGCGGTGGGCGAGGCGGGGGACGAGACGCCGCTTTGGGACCGAGGACGGCAGCACGTTCTGGGGACGGTGATGAAGACCAAGCCGCGCACGAACCCGCTGTATGTGTCGCCGGGGCACAAAATGAGTGTGGCGTCGGCGTCCCGGCTGGTACGGGAGTGCCTGCGCGGCTACCGTCTGCCGGAGCCGACCCGGCAGGCGCACAACTTGATTACGGCGTACAAGAAAACCGGCACGGAAGGCAGTCTGCCTTCCGCGCCGGTCCCAAAAACGCTGACGTTTCCTCTTTAGCCGCTGTCTACTACCGAGCGCGGCGCAGGGAGCGGTGGCGGGCGGCCACTAGCAGGGTGAGTCCGGCGGCTCCGACAAGGAACGCGAGAGGTGTGCCTGGCTCGGGAACCGGCGTCGTGCCGGTGTTCCCCGTAGTCCCGGTCGTGCCGGTTGTGCCCGTCGTTCCCAGCCCATTATTTCCCGTCCCGGTGGTTCCAGTCGTTCCCGTTGTCCCGGTTGTGCCTGTGGTCCCGGTCGTGCCTGTGGTCCCGGTCGTGCCTGTGGTCCCGGTTGTGCCTGTGGTCCCGGTCGTGCCTGTGGTCCCGGTCGTGCCTGTGGTCCCGGTCGTGCCTGTGGTCCCGGTCGTGCCTGTGGTCCCGGTCGTGCCTGTGGTCCCGGTCGTGCCTGTGGACCCGGAAGGCGCATTGCCATTGCTGCCGCCACCGCTGAAAATGCCTGCAATAACGGGAATGCCCGCCAGGAAGCCCAGCGGAAAGCCCCCACCGCCTTTGACAAACGCAGTCGGCAGGAACGGAGATACTTTTGTCACCGGCGTAAAGACATTGCCGGGCACATCGTTCATGGCGACTACGACCGGGCCGTTCGGAGCCAGCACGGGAGCACCTGTAAGGCTCTGTATGGACGGCGTGGAGGCCAGTTGGGGCGATCCTTCAATGTTTGGCGAAACTTTAACTTCGGGCGGCAGGCTTGCCACCATCGGGTTGCCGCAGGCAAGCTTCAAGACCGGCTTGCCCGTCACTTTTGACACGAACACCGGCGTCCCTGCCGGCAGGTGCGAGTTGACTGTGTATTCACGCCCAGTCGCCGAGATGCAGTAGACCTGGTACGTCCCAGGGGTTTGCAGCTTTTTCAGCACCAGATTGTTCTGAATATAGCGCACGACCGCCGGGCCAGAAGTATGGAAGTGCCGGGCCAGGCGGCGGCGCACCACCGGGTCCAGTGTGATCTGCTGCCCCATCTGCGCCTCGGTATTGACGTGCTGATTAATAAACGAGTCGGCGGGAACAACGGCGTTCACTGGAACGGCAGAGGCCGCAAGCGGCAGGCTGCCCAGTGCGGCGGCAGTGACAGATAGAAAATGCTTGGTAAAAGTTGTCATAAAAGATCAAGTCCTGGGTATTGAAATCTGTGGGACATTTATTTTCTGTGCAGGAACCGTGCCAACTCAGCGCCCGGCAGCAAACCACGTAATTATTTCAGCGTGATTGCGGGCACTTCTGCGTGATTGATCATAAACGCAGCCGAGTCGGCGAAATAGCGGTCTAGATCAGCACGGAACGGCGCAAACTCCGGCACAACGTTTAACGCGCTCCCCATGTGACGCAGCCAGGCTGCGCTTTCTGCTGGCCCGATGCGAAACGGGATATGGCGCATCCGCAGGCGCGGATGGCCGCGCTCCTCGCCGTAGCGGGCGGGGCCACCGAATCGCTGAATGAGGAACCAGGCCAGATGCTGTTTGGCGTGTGTTAAATCCGATGGATAGAGCGGACGCAGCACCGGGTCGGCGTCTACACCGGTGTAGAAGTGGTCTACCAGCGCATAAAACGGGCCGTCACTGCCAACCTGCGCGTAAATCTCGGTTGTTTTGTCTTCCATTGCTCCCAAGTATCTCTTCAATATAACACAGTTTTGTTGCCGATACCATTATCTTCGGCACAGTTTCGCAATAATTAACGCTTATTTTCAGAATCCAGCACAACAGACAGGCTTTCGGGAGTCACAGCAATATGGGCTGTGACCGTGCCACATGCCAGACGAGACAGGTCAGTGCCGACCGCCTCCGCACGCCAGCCTATCAGCAATGCCCCGGCTTCCTGCCCCCGCGCCAGCGCCAGCGCATCGGCTTTGGTCAGTACCAGCTCCGACGCCAGACCCCGCTCCAGGCACAGCACTTCCCCGAGGCCGTACAGCAGATCGCCCAGCGCCCTCTCACGCGGCGTCTCATCCGGCCCCGACGGCGACAGCGGCGGCGGCCATTGCTCTTCGGGCAGGGCGCGGGCGGCGTTCAAAGCATCCAGCAGGGGCGGCCCCAGCGTGCCTTCCTCGCCCGGCGGGAAGCCGCGCAGGCGCGTGAAGTCGGTGAGGCGGCGCGGCGGACGCTGCGCCAGCTCAATCAAAAGCTCGTCGCGCAGAACCGAGCGGGCGGGCACGTCCCGCCCGCGCGCCTCATCTTCGCGCCACGCCGCCACGGCCCGCAGGAGCGCGGTCGGGCGGGCGCTGAATCCTCGAGCGTTCCGCAGGCGCAGGTAGGCTTCTTCGGGAGCCGTTTCATAGGTGCGCGGCTCGGAAAACCGCGCCATCTCCTCAGTCATCCACCCTGTCCGTCCCAGTCGTGCCAGCAGCGCCCCGATTTTGTCCTGAATCGGCAGCAGGTAGCGCACATCGTCGCGGGCATAGTCAAGCTGCGCGGGGGTCAGCGGGCGGCGGTCCCATTCGCTGCGCGTCTCGGCTTTGGAGAGCTTGACACCCATAATCGCCTCGGCCAGCCGCGCATAGGAGAGCGGGTACGATGGCAGGCCAACCAGCCCGGCGGCCACCTGCGTGTCAAAAACGCTGACGGGGATGCGGCGGTCCCCGCCAAAGAAGGCCAGCCGCAGGTCCTCCCGCGCCGCGTGCAGGACTTTGACGATGTCGGAGTCGCAGACCAAATCCCAGAGCGGGGTCATATCACGGACGGCCAGCGTGTCCACTAGGCCGATCATCTCGGTTGTCGCCACCTGCACCAGACACAGGCGAGGGATATAGGTCCGCTCGCCGACAAACTCGGTGTCCAGGGCAAAGCGGCCCGCCTCACGCAACGTCTGACACAGGTTTTTGAGGGCTTCGGGGGTGCGAACGGTTTCCAGTTGTTGGAGGGGCATAGTGTTAATTTGTTTCGGCTTCCACCGGGCCGTCGTAGACGCTCATGCCGCCGGTCATCGTCGCGGCATTCGTGTACCCGGAGGAGGCCAGAAACCGGGCGGCGGCCTCGCTGCGAACGCCATGTTCGCAGAGGCAGATAATCTCGTCGCCGGGGTTGAGCAGCGCGGCGTGATTGGCGGCAAAGAGGTCCGTCGGCAGAAGCCGTGCGCCGGGGATATGATACCGCGCATATTCCCAAGGCTGACGGACATCAACGAGGTTCAGCGTTTCGCCTGCCTCAAGCCGCGCCCGAACGTCCTGAGGGCTGATTTCATAAAAAGGCATGGCGCATTGTACCCCAAAAGAGCACCCTAAAGAAGAAAGCCGCGCCTGCCGATAGTGACAGTATAGCCCCAGAATAAATTCTGGGGGCAACTCTACGTCCCTTAGGAAAACACACGATGCCTGAGCCTGCTATTACCATCCAGAACTTTTCCAAAGAATACCCCGTGCCGCGCCAGAAGGCGAAGCGGATCGCCGTGTCCCATCTGACGCTCGGTGTGCCCGAAGGCAGCCTGTTCGGCTTTCTCGGGCCGAACGGCGCAGGCAAGACAACCACGATCAAAATGCTTCTTGGGTTTATCGCCCCCACCGAAGGTGAAGCCTGGCTGTTTGGCAAACCCGCCGCCGATGACCGGGCGCGGGCGCGGGTCGGCTACCTGCCTGAGCAGCCGTATTTCCCCAAGTTTCTGTCCGCGCTGGAAGTCGTCCGCGCTCATGCCGGGCTGTCCGGTGTGCGCGGCAAGCAGGTGGGCGGGCGCGTGGAAGCGTGCCTCAAGCAAGTGGGGATGTGGGAAAGCCGGTATCTGACGCTCGCCAAATGCTCCAAAGGGATGACCCAGCGCGTCGGCCTCGCCTCGGCGCTGGTCGGCAGCCCGGATTTGCTGGTGATGGATGAGCCGTCGTCGGGCCTGGACCCCGTGGGCCGAAAAGAACTGCGCGACTTGCTGCTGGCGCTGAAAGCCGAGGGCAAAACAATTTTTCTATCGTCGCACCTGCTGACCGAAATGGAGCCGGTGTGCGACCGGGTGGCCGTCATGGCACGCGGCACGCTGGTGGCCTGCGGAGCGCCCGCTGAAATCACGCAGGAGCGGGACCATGTGCGGGTGCAGATTGCACCGGGCAAGCGCGACGCGGTGCTGGCCGTACAGGTGGCCGAATGGGGCGGGTCGGCGGAGCCGCTGGAAGGCGGCGGGACGGCCCTGCGCGTACCATCCGGGCTGGTCTACAATTTAATGCAGCTCATGGAACGGCGGCGGGCGGTCCTGGTCGGCGTGTCGCCGGGGCGCGAAACCCTGGAAGATGCGTTTCTGCGGCTAGTGGGAGAGTAGTAAAATGCAGGCTTTACGCAATATTGGTATTATTGGCAAAATCACGCTGCTGGAAGGCGCACGTAAGCAGGTCTTTCATGTCCTGATGCTGTTTGCCGTCTTTTTGATCTTCGGGTCGGCAACTCTGGCAAAGTTTGACCAGCATGTGCAGGCCAAAATGCTCAACGATTTGTGCCTGTTTTCCGTGTTTCTGGTCAGCGCCATTATCGCTATCACCGTGACGGTGACGGGCGTGCCGGGGGAAGTGGAGCAAAAGACCGTGTACCCGGTCATTGCCAAGCCTGTGGCCCGCTGGCAGTTTATCTGCGGCAAGTACGCCGGGGCAATGGGAACGGTCGCTATCGGGATGGGCGTCATGGCGCTGACCGTGGCGTTTTTGCAGGTGTTTTATCTGGGCGGCATCAACCCAGCGCTTTTTTATGTCCTTCCTTACCTGTTTCTGGAAACGGCCATTCTCGGCGCGATGGCCCTGTGGCTGTCCACGCTGACGTCGTGGCCGCTGGCCTGGTTTCTCAGCGTCCTGCTGTGCCTGCTGGGCAATGTCAAGTTCCCGCTGTATGCGTCGCTGATGGCGCGGCCTCAGAATGAGTTCAACCGGCTGACGATTGGCCTGCTGTATCACCTGCTGCCCAATTTAGAGTCGTTCAACTTCAAAGACGCGATGGTTCACGGGCTTTTTGTCCCGAATCCCTACCTGTGGCAGACGGCGGCCTACGGGATTTGCTACACCGGCGCGATGCTGACGCTGGCCTCCCTGTCGTTCGCCCGAAAGGAGCTTTAGGTCATGCCCACTGCCAAACACGCCCCGTGGGCACTCCTGCCCTGCGTTCTGCTGACGCTGTCTTCGGTGACGCTGCTGGCCCCGGCCCGCCCGACGCGAGCGGCGGCCCCGGCCCCCCACCCTGCCGCCGCCGCTGTCCCGTATGACGACGGCGACGGCGACGAGCTTCTGGAACACTGGGGCGACCCGAAATATAGCCGCGAAGAGCGAGTGCAGATGGCGGGAATGGCGGTGCTGCTTGTTCCGATGCTTCTGCTGGCTCGGCGCGGGCGCACAGCGCGAAAGGCGACTCACCTATGAAGAAGCAATGGCAGCGACTGCCCGCACTGGCGCTATGCGCCGGGTTTCTGGCGCTGGCGAGCGGCTTTGAGGTGGCCTCGCAACCCACCGGGCAGGCACAGGGATATTTAGTCACAAGCGCCGCACAGGGCCGGGATGCCGCTCTGGCACAGGCAGGTGGGGAGTTTCGAATTGTGGCGGCGAACCTGCTCTGGAGCAAGGTGATCGACCATTATCATCATCAATTTATGGCGACTGGGGGGGACTGGTCCAAGAACCAAAGCCTGCTGCCGCTGCTTCAAACGATTATTATTCTTGACCCGCATTTTGTGCAGGCATATGAGATCATGGGGGGGGCGATCCTGCCGCGCACGGGCCGGGTCGCCGAAGGGGAGCGCGTGCTGCGGGACGGCCTGAAGGCAAACCCGAACGAATGGGAGCTGAACCGGGAAATGGCAATGCTGTTGTCCTACACCGAGCACCGCCCCGCCGATGCCCTCCCGTATGCCGAGGCGGGGCTGGCCTTAGCCAATGACGATTTTTCGCGGAACTTGATGACCAGGCTCTGCCACACGCTTCGCCGGGAAGTACGCGAAGCCGCCGGTGCGCCGGGGCTTAACGTGCCGCCATCGCCAGCTTCCGCAGCCGCGCCAGGCTCCCCTCGCCCATCAGGGTAATGTTGAGCGCCTGCGTGTCCCAGTTCAGCGTCGTCAGCGCCCCGTGCTGCATCAGATGGGCCGGGGTCGTCCCCAGCCGGATGAGGCGGCCCGAGACGGCGGTAGGCCGCCGGGTCTGCGTGCGCTGCTGCTCAAACAGCGATACCAGATTCAGCCCATCGGAGTAGCGCAGGTGCAGCAGGGGCCGTCCGCCGACCACGGTTTTTGTCGCGCCAACCAGCCGGTAGCCCGCAAGCTGCGGCCAGGACCGCCCCTTTCCCTGAAACTGCCCGCTCACCGAGGCCAGCGCCACCGGCGCTTCCCAGGGCGACGGCAGCTCAACCACTTTCACCCCTTTTTTATGCCCCAGACTTGCCAGATTGAACAGCGCAGGACTGAGCTTAGGATGGTAAGCAATCTCCGTGAACGCCACAGTGATTGCCAGGCGGCCATCTTCCCCGTAATGCTCCCGCTTTAAAATCAGGCCGCTTCCGGCATCCACCCATAACCGCCGCGCCAAGGTCAGCGTGCCGGGTCGCTTGATACTGACCAGATGCGCCTTGCGGTCAGCCCAGGTCACGGGATGGAGGCTGACGGACAGCACATAATTGGCACGCAGGAGTGTATAGCTGAGGTAATCGTCGTCGTCCAGCGACCCCGGCGAGAGGCGGCGATGACGGAGGGTGTGGCTATGGGGGTCGTACTGCCATTCCTGATGCCCATCGCTGACCAGCAGGCGTCCGCGCCGCGCCACCGGGTCCAGGTATTGCAGACGCCGCCTTTCGGTGGGCTGATGAAACACTTCCACTTCGCTTGCCGTACCGTTGCGCCAGGAAGTTGTCACCTGCTTGCCTTTGTAGGCATACGCTTCGGAATGCAGGACGCTGACGAAAATAGCTTCCGCCGTCGGTACTGCCGATTTCTGCCGCGCCGGTGACGCGGCAGAAATCGGCCCCGACAGCAGCAGCCCGCAAAACACCAAAATTAAGTTAAAAAGTAAGTTAGAAGGAGCCATCAGCACTGTCCGCCGGGTCCGGCATATCGGCCTCCTGACGGACATCAGCAGCGATCATCTTTTGCCGGTCCACATCCGCCAGCGGCAGGCGCGAGACTGAGTCCGTATGTGAGGCGACCAGTGCCGCGACATCCGGGGAAACGTCCTGAGCCGCCGGCGCGGCAACAAACGTCTGCACCGGCAGCCCTGTCTGCGTGTGGGTCAGCGGGGAAAATACCAGACCGACCGCCACGGCGGCTGCCGCCACGCCCGCCGCCCAGCGTCCGGCAGGAACCAGGCTGCTCCGGCGGGGCCGCGTCGTGTGGACGTGCTGCTCCACCCGCAGGCGGCGGTAGGCGTTCGCCCAGAACTGCGGGTCAGGCGGCGGCACGGGCAGACCGCGCAGACGGGCACGAAGCGCTTCAAACTGCTTAACCTGCTGTGTGCAGTCGGCGCACTGCCCCAGATGAACCCCGATGTCGCGCATCCGGGCCACATCCAGCCGGTGGTCGACATAGGCCGAAAGATATTCCCCATGGGGGTGCTGTGTGTTGTTCATTGTTCTGCTACTCGTACAGGCTGTTTTTATCGCCCAGGGCCTGCCGCATCATCGTTCGAGCGCGGTGCAGTCGGGACCGGACGGTTCCGATTGGCGTGCCCATCATTTCCGCGACTTCTTCGTAAGAAAACTCTTCCACATCGGCCAGAATCAGGACCATGCGGAACTCCGGCGGCAGAGCATCCAGCGCCTTCTGAAGGGGCGCGTTGAACAAATCCTGCTCCGCCTGCCGGGCCGGGTCGGCCTCCCAGTCGGCGATTTCCCGCCCGCCGCCCGTCTCATCGCCGCCAACCGGCGCATCCAGCGACTCGATGTACCCCACCCGCTTGCGGTGGCGCTGTCGGTCAATGAACGTGTTCGTCATGATCCGGTACAGCCACTTGTCGAAGTAGGTCCCGCGCTGAAACCGCTTGAACGAGCGAAACGCCTCCACGAGCGCGTCCTGCACCAAATCCTGCGCGTCGTCGGCGTCCCCGGTCATGCGAAACGCCACGCGGTAGAGCTTGTCCTCATGCGCGGCCAGCAGGCGGGCAAATACATCGACATCATCTTCCGTTGTGTCGCCGCCGCCGGAGTCTTCGGGGGAGCGTGAAAATAATCTCATAGCCCCAGACACGTCCCCTGTTCCATTGAGACGCTGTAAGTGTGGGTAGCGTTCATTGTCGGCAAAAAGTTCCCTGCTTCACAGAATGAACCACGCAAAATAAAACGGCCCGGCCTGACATGTTCATCAAGCCGGGCCGCGCTTTGAAGCGCCTACGAAATCGTCACCGTATTAATGCGGTCGCCTTTCCGCAACTTCAGGACGTTGTCCAAGCCCTCCGTCACCGTGCCGAAGGCCGCATAGCCGCCGTCGAGGTGCGGTGCGGGAGCTAGCGTGAAGTAAAACTGTGACGAGGCGCTGTCGGGGTTTCCCGAACGGGCCATTGACAGCACCCCGCCCTTGTTGTGCTTGAGCGTGTTGGGGACGCCGTTAGACGTGAACTCGCCTTTGATATTTTTGCCGGAGCCGCCGGTGCCGTTGCCGCTCGGATCGCCGCCCTGAATGACGAAGCCGGGTTCATAGCGATGAAACGTCAGTCCGTTGTAGAAGCCGCGTCCAGCAAGCTCGACGAAGTTTGCGACGGTGAGAGGCGCGTCGTCCTCAGCGAGCTGTGCGACGATGACGCCCTGGGTGGTGTCGAAAGTGGCGGTTTGGGCCATTGGGAAATCTCCTTTGATGCGGTCATTTTTGATGCGGTCGTTTTTGGTTCGGTCAATTTTGATTTGGGTTGGTCAGTAATCTCTGCGGGTTCGGCGGCAGGCACGCGGAAAACTTTCTTTTCCGGGGCAATCTCGGCGGTCAGCGCTTCAACCTCGCCCGCCGTCAGATGACGCCACGCGCCGGGCGGCAGGCCGGTCAGCTGCACCGTGCCGATGCGAACGCGGGTCAGTCGGGTGACGGAATGGCCGAGCGCCTGCATCATGCGGCGTACCTGCCGGTTGCGGCCTTCATAAATCGTGAGTTCCAACGCGGCCCGCCCGGTTCCGTCGGCATTCTCTTTGCCGCGCAGCAGGCGCACATTCTCGGCGGGCTTGCTCATGCCATCATCCAGCATGATCCCCTTACGCAGCCGCTGCAATGCCTCGGCATTAGGCACGCCCTGCACTTCCACGCGGTATGTCTTCGGGACATGGTAGCGCGGATGGGTCATCTTGAACAGGAAATCGCCGTCGTCGGTCATAAAGATCAGACCATCGCTATCAGCATCGAGACGCCCGACGGGGCGCAGCATGGGCTTGCCGCCAATGTCCACCAAATCCGTCACGAGCCGCCCAGCGTGCGGGTCCGAGCGCGACGACACGACCCCTTTGGGCTTGTTCAGGGCCAGATAATAGCGCCGCGCCGGCTGCCGGATCATTTGCCCGTCAAACTGCACCTTGTCTTTGTCTAAGTCAACTTTCGTTCCGAGCGCGGTCACGATCTGCCCGTTAACCCGGACGCGGCCCTGCGCGATCCACGTTTCGCACGTCCGCCGCGATCCGATCCCCGCCGAGGCGAGTGTCTTTTGCAATCGTTCTTCCATATTTTATTCTTCCGTACACTCTCATGCCTCCCAGCACGAGCAAGGCCAGAGCGCCCAGCGCCCCGGCAATTTTTGCCAGCGTCATCGCCACCGCCCGGCCCGTCAGTGCCAGCGCGGCCAGGGGCGGCGCGGGAACTTCCCGCGCCGCCAGAACCACGCCCGTCGCCGACGGCTTGCCGCCGACCAGCACCGTCACCGTCCCGAGCGGCGTCCCCGCCGCGACGGGGGCAGGCGGCAGGCTTGCCAGCGGATGCACTTTCAAAATCCAGCGCGGGGCAGGATGGCGTTTGGACACCACCACAAACAGGCTTTTCGCGCTTTTGACCGCCACCGGAGCCGCCGCCGTCGGCACACTCACCGTGCCCACCAGATCATCTTTGCTGACAACTGGCTCGGGCCTGAAGTTGTCAAAGCCGTAATCCAAAAGCGATTCCACATCTTCGCGGCACGTTCCGCTGTTCAGGGCCACGGCCACCAGACGCCAGCCACCGCGTGTCGCCGAGCCGACAAAGCAGTGCCCCGCCGCCCGAATATACCCGGTTTTGATGCCGTCTGCGCCGGGAAACTTCCCCAGATACGTCCGGGACGTGTTTTTGACCCAGACATCTTTCGTGTCCATCGAGCGTTTGATTTTATATACCGGCGTCTTGACGATTGTGTTAAACAGCGGAAACGTGTTGACGCCGTAGCAGGCGATTTTCGCCAGATCACCCGCCGTCGAGTAGTGTCCCGGCGCACCGAGGCCATTCGGAGTGACAAAATGCGAGTGCGTCGCGCCAATTTCTTTGGCCTTCTGATTCATGTCATCGGCAAACTTCGGTACGCTGCCGTCTAAATAAACTGCCCCGGTGACCGCCGTATCATTGGCCGAGCGCAGAAGCATGGCATACAGCAGGTCGCGCAGGGTCATCTTCTCGCCCGGCTTGAGGTGCAGGCTGCTTTCCGGCAGGTGTTGAATGCCGGGCGGCGCGGTTACGATGTCGTCTAAGTGCCCGCGTTCCAGCAGCAAAATCGCCGTCAGCATCTTGGTCGTCGAGGCTATCGCACGCGGCTTCTCGCTGCCACGCTGCCACAGCACTTTCCCGGTCACGGCATCGACCAGAATGGCATACTGACTGCGGCACACGGGAACCAGCACCGGCAGGCGCGGCGCATTCGGCGCGGGTGCGGCCTTTGCAGGCGCGGGCGGCAGAGCCTCTTCCGAAGCCTCCGGGTCAGTGGAAAGCGGGACCGGCGTGGCGTGCAGAGCTGTCGGCAGGAGCAGCAGCGTGAGAAGCGTTCCTAATTTCAGGTGTTTAGTCATAGATAAGCAGTAGGTCACTCCCCCAGCCCAACGGCTTCCAGGGCGTCGTGGGCCGCTGCCGCGTCGGCGTCGGAGGGAACGAGGTCGTCGAGTGGCGGCAGGTCTTCGAGCGTGTGCAGACCGAAATAGTGCAAAAACTCAGGCGTTGTGCCGTACAAAATCGGGCGGCCCGCGACTTCCTTGCGGCCTATTTCGACAACCAGCCCCCGCTCGGACAGGGTTTTCAGGACGCCGTCGGCACTGACGCCGCGCACGGCTTCAATCTCCGCCTGGGTCACCGGCTGCTGATAGGCCACAATCGCCAGTGTTTCTAAAGCGGGCCGGGACAGGCGCGACTTGCCGCCCGGCGCGGCCAGCAGCCGTCCAACACCTTCGGCCAGCGCGGGCCGGGTCGCCATCTGATACCCCCCGGCAATGCGGACGACGTGCAGGCCCGAATGAATGCGCCGGGCATAGGCGTTGACAATGTCTTCTAAAGCCTCTTCCACGGCGGCGGCGGAAACGCCGAGCAGGCGACCCGTCTCGGCGGGCGTCACCGGGTCGGAGGCGACAAACAAATAGGCTTCCAAAAGCGGCGGCAGGTCCGACTCAGACAGCGGCGGGGGCGGCTCAGGCAACAGCGATTTCCTCCGACGGCGTTTCCTGCGACAGAAGCCGGATGCTGCCCAGATGATCTTCCTGCCGGGCGTCCATGCGCCCCTGCCGCAGCAGCTCCAACAGCGCCAGGAACAGCATGACCACTTCCAGAGGCACCAGCGGAAAGCGCAGGCATTCTTCCAGCAAAACGCCTTCCCCGCCCGCCTCGCGGACCCGGCTCCACAGCGCGGCCATCGCCAGCCGCAGGGTCATCTTCTGGCGGCGCACACTGGTTACACCCTGACTGCCGCCGTCTCCGGCCTCGGTCAGCAGGCGGTGCAGTGCTTTTAAAAGAACATTCGCGGACAGAGAGCCGAAGCCGGGCGGGACTTCGTACAGCCCGCCGTAGTCCACTTCGGGCCGGAAGAACAGCGCCCTCCGCTCGGTTTCCCACTCGGTCAGTGTGCCGATCAAAAGTTGATACCGCTCGTACTCTTGCAGCCGCTGAATCAGTTCCTGCTTGGGGTCCACACCTTCCTCGCCGTCGTCCACACGCGGGGGGCGGGGAAGAAGCATCCGGCTTTTGATTTCCAGCAGCGTCGCCGCCATGACCAGAAACTCCCCGGCGACCGTCAGGTTCATGGCCTCCATCGCCCGCAGATACGTCAAATACTGGTCGGTGATTTGAAGAATGGGGATGTCGGCAATATCCACCCGGTGTTCACGGATGAGATGCAGCAGCAGGTCCAGCGGGCCTTCAAACGCCGCCAGCGCGACCGGGGGCAGGGCAGAGGCAGTCGTGGAGGGCATGGCCTTATCTTACAGCCCCCACGCGCCCTTTGTCAACCCTTGACAGGCGGGAACAAACGCGGCAGGCGGCTTTTGGGGTACACTGCTCCTACCAATAACAGCAGCTCAACAGAGGGGAACGCAGCATAGTGGGTGAAACAGTCAGCGCGGGGCTATCGGAAAAAGTCAACGAGTACCGGGTGATGAGTGCCCCGCTGGAAACCGCCATGCGGGAGCTGGAATACGCGCAGACACTCCTGAAAGCGCGGGCAGAAAGCGACATCGCCCAGACCGTCCCGGCCCTCGGTGCACTCGCCGACATTTTAGACATTTCCAGTCTGGACCTGCTGATGGCCCCTGATCGCCTCGCATTTGTCCACGACGCCATGCAGCGGCAGGGTCTCACTGAAGGCGAAGTCGCCCAGCAGATGCGGGCACTTGTCGCCCCCGATGACCAGTCCCGGCGCGACTTAAAAGCTCTCGGTATCGGCGAGGAAATGGCCCCTTAATTCCTATTCGACGGCCAGCTCCGCCGCGTAATCGCGCCCCTCGCGCTTCCAGGTGCGGGTGCAGAGCGGCAGAAAATCGCAGTACGGGCAGACGTGCGGCAGGGGAATGGGCCGGACGGCCTCAAAGTCTTTTTCCAGAATCTCCATGCCGACACCGCGCAGGTCTTCTTCCAGCGTCAGCATCTCCTCGTCGGTGAACGATGCCGACGCCGTGACGCCGCCGCGCAGGGCGTGAATGGTGGCGTAGACGCGCCGGTCGGGATTATTGCGCTTGGCGAGAAGCTGGTACACGGACATGGCAAGCGCCGACTTGACATCATCTTCGGTGACGCCCAGTCGCCCCGATTTATAGTCGACTATCTCTAGAGCACCATCGGCCAGATGCTCGTCAATGCGGTCAATCCGCCCGGTCAGCACGAACGGCCCCATGTCCCATTTCAGCATCTTTTCAATCAGAAACGGGCGCGTCGCCTCAGCCCGCTCGACGGCCTGCGCGTGATAAGTTTCTAAAATCCGTGCGCCTTCCACTTTGTGTTCCTGCTCCGAGGCGGCATCGGTGTAGCCCTGCGACTGCCAGACGGTTTCCATGCCCGCGACCAGCGCCTCGGGCGTGACGGCGGAGGCCCCGCCCTGCTCGTGGAACGTTTGCAGGGCTTGATGCAGCGTACTGCCGAACGTGAACCCGGCACGGGCGCGGTGATAAATCCGGCCCAGCTTTTCGACATAGTCCAGCCGGTACATCATGGCGCACGACAGGTATGTGCGAAGGCGGGTCGGAGAAAACTCGGGCTTGCGGGGCTTTTTCGGCGGGGCGGGTGTACGGGGCATAGACCCATTATACCCGCCCCGTCGACGCTACTTGTGAACTGTCATCTCAAGCTTTTGCACCATTGCCTGCAGCGCTTCGATCTGCTCCTGCTGCCGCTGAATGGCTTCTTCCAGCGGGGCGCGGGCCAGCGCGGCAATGCGCTCAATGGCGTCGTTCAGCGCCTCACTTGCCACAGGCGATTGAAACGACTTCGGGACAAGCGGACTAGGATTCCAGTCAATCATGCCCTGCTGCAATTTGTGACTGATCATCTCAATCTCGGTGAAATGTGCCATAAGAACCCCTTTCAAGGGAAAGAAACTGCGTTTTACGTTGTATGCTAAGAAATACTGTGAAACCAGCGAAAATGTTTCTGTGGCGATGACTATTCAACAGCACGAACGACCACCCGGCTGCCCTGGACCAGCACCACTTGAACCCGCGTGCCGACCGGGACGAAATCGCCCTCGGAAACCACAGACAGCCGGACGCCGTCAATCTCAGCCACGCCCGAAGGTCGCAGCAGAGTCGCCGCCACGCCGTACTGCCCCAGATAGCTCGTGTAGTCGTCCCCCGAGACGTATCCCGCTTGTGCCGTCTGCCGCCCCGGCATTGCAAGCCGCTTCCAGACGCCCGACCGGGGCAGATACACGAAGAACCCTGCCAGCACCGCAACCGTCGTGCCTAGCGCAGTCGCCATCGGGTACAGCGCCCCGCCGCTTTGCCCGCCGAGCGCGAAAAACAGCCCGGCAAAGATCAGCGCCAGTCCCAGAAACGCGGGCCAGCCATGCCCCGGCAGCACATGAGTTTCCAGCAGCAGCAGCCCCGCCCCCGCCAGAAATAGCAGCACACCGATAATCGTCGCTGCACCGACAGCGATATACGCCGCAAATATCGCGGCAATGACCACGCCGCCGATAATTCCCGCCACGCCCCAGGTATGCAGCGTCAGCAGCTCTACAGCAACCAGAGCCAGCCCGAGGACCAGCAGTAAAATCGTCGCCCAGGGCTGCGTCACCCACAGCGCCGCCGCCATCCACGGGCCGAGTGATACCGGCACAAGCTGCGCTCCGGTCAGGCCCGGCCCCATCTTCGCGGCCACATCCGATGGCAGCGCCGTGACAATGTCTGCATAGCCCGCGCCCTGCGCCTGCTGCGTCGTCAGCGTCAGACTGTCTCCCGCTTTGACGCCGAGTGCCGGAATGTCCGACGTCGCCGCTGCAAACGCTGTCGCCACCGCCGGGTTGCGCCCGGTCGCTGTCGCCGCACCCGCAAGGTCCGTCGTGGGCACGCCTTCCGCCCCGCCAAGCGTCGCCCCCGGCGCAAGGGCCAGCGTCTTGCAGGCCACCGCAATCAGCGCCCCCGGCCCCAGCGCGTGGTCATGCACAAAGGCCGCGATGGGGAAGGCCCCAGCGTGGTCCAGAACCGCCTGTTTGATGTCATCGGCGGCAGTGGCAGAGCCGCCCCGCGTGTCTAAATCTAAAATGACCCCCGCCGCGCCGTCTTTGTAGGCCACGTCAAGCTGCTGCCTTACAAACGCCGCCGTGCCGGGCCAGACATTGCCGTGAACCTGCACCACCACCACACGCGGCGGCGCGGCCTGCGCCGGGTACGCGATAAAGAGCAGGAGCAAGGCGAGGAGAGGCCCCCCCCGCCCCCAATTCTGGGGGAGCCAGAAGTTAGGAAGGGGCCAGAAACGTAGGGGCAGGGCTTGCCCCTGCCCTTCTTTTCCTGCTTCTCTCATAACCGCCCCGCCTTCAGCTCGGCATACACCGGGTTCGGCCACGGGGCGTCGTAGGGCGCGTCGCCGTCCAGCCCGAGGGCGAAAAACAGCGTTGAAAACTGGCCGTGTTTGTAGATGCAGTTCTGAATCATGTGACAGACAAAATCGCGCCCGTTCATCGGGTAGCCATTGAATTGACTACGCTCTTCGGCGAACTGTTCCGGGGTCATGGCTAAAATCAAAACCTGCCAGCGCTCGGTTTCTTCGGCCAAAGCGTCGCAGAGCGCGGCGGGGTCGGCGGGCGGCTCTGGCACGGGAGGATGCCGCAGGGCGTCCGCTTGGGCGAGATGCTGCCGGTCACAGAACAGCCATTGCAGCGCATGAGAGGCCAAAATCCGCGCCGTCGGCGCGGGCGGCGCAGGCGTCCAGTCCCATTTGCCCTGGGGCAGCAGGCGCAGGCGGTAGACCATGCCTTGCAGATGCCCGCACAGAAGAGACGCATATGCTTCGTTTTCGTTTTGCAGCATGGTTGATAATCCTGCGGAAACCTCACCCCCAGCCCTCTCCTTCCGCAAGGAGAGGGAGCCAGAAAAGAGACGTAGGGGCGGGGTTTCCCCGCCCTCTTTTCCGTTTCTCTTTGTTCAGCCTCTAATCAATGTCACTTAAACGGACCTGAAAGAATGTTGCCGAATCAAGCAGATAACGGCCATCGGCGCAGGCTCCGCACCTTATTTCAGAACTGTCTATTTCTGCCTCTAAGTAATCGTGCAAAAGAAACTGCACATTTGTTGATGGGGTAAAATGGAGGGCATGAAATACGTTTCTGCCCTCACTGAAACCGATCAGGAAGCCCTGACACAGCTTTATGCCACCAGCACCGCC